>JADMIO010703206.1_pt1 | contig 56077 bp, 55 predicted proteins | sample 8958161 | NCBI WGS metagenome assembly JADMIO01 (sample SAMN16585339, study PRJNA669376) | soil metagenome | isolation source: Crop rotation soil | place: USA: Cullars Rotation, Alabama | collected 2011
CCGCGACTTCAAGTCACGTGAATTCCAAGCTTCGGATCCCACTGTGCTGGAAAGCTTTCCAGTACACCAACGACATGAAGTCGTATGGCATGCGCAATGGCGTCGCCGACTTTCTCGGAATGCCGCGCGACAAGGTGCGCGTCATCTGGATGGATGGCCCGCAGGCCTATGGGCGTACCGCCGCCGATGATGCGGGATTCGAAGCCGCGTACATCGCAAAAGAAATCGGCCGGCCGGTCCGCATTCAGTGGATGAGGAACGAGGAAACGGCCTGGGATACCAAAGGCCCGGCATTCACATTCAAAATGCGCGGCGCGCTGGATCCCCAGGGCAACCTTTCGGCGTTCGATTTCAATGCCCAGGCTGCCGATTACAATCATCTTGGATACAACGAACCCGGAACCGTACTCATCGCACAACTGATGGGATCGCGGCCCGCGCGTCCTGCGGCGGGCAGCGCGGCAACGCCTTCGGAAATGTATGCGATTCCAAACCGGCGAACCGGGCAACAAGTCGTCAGCATGCCTCTGATCTGGGAAACGCCGCTACGCACCGGCAATCTGCGCGATCCCAATGGACCGCAGGTGACGTTCGCATCCGAATCGTTTATCGACGAGCTCGCGGCCGCTGCAAATGCCGATCCGGTGGCGTTTCGCATGAAGATGCTCACTGCCAGTACCACCGATGACAGCGGATTCAAACGCGCACGTTCGATCGCGGTCATCAAAGCCGCGGTGGATGCATTCGGCTGGGATACGCGGCCATCACCCAAACGCCGGGCGACGGGAAACATCCTGACCGGACGGGGCATCGCCTACACCTTCCGCAGCCAGACTGTCGTGGCTCAAATTGCAGAAGTTGAAGTGAATCGCCAAACCGGTCGCGTCTGGGTAAAGCGAATCGTATGCGCGCATGACTGCGGATTGGTCATCAATCCCGAGGGGATGCGTCGAACCGTGGAGAACGGCATGTTGCATTCGCTGAGTCGCGCTCTTCACGAAGAAGTGCAGTTCGATACGGAAAAGATCACCAGCGTCGATTGGAATTCACATCCCACGCTGACGCATCTGGATACGCCGGCTAAGATCGATGTGATCATCGTGAACGGAGATCCGAATCCGAATCGTCCGGACCTGCCTCACTACGGTGCGGGGGAAACGGTCTGCAAACCGCTGCTGGCTGCCGTGGCCAACGCGATATTCGATGCGACGGGCGTTCGCCTTCGCCGAGTTCCGTTTCGCGATGCGCGCGTGCTTGCGGCATTGAAGGCGGCGGGAGTTTAGGGCCGCAGGCGCGGTCTGCAGACCGCACCGCTGAAGCTGGTCATAATCCCTTCCTGTAAAGGAGGGCATGAAAATACAGAACACCGCATTGCCCCTCCTGGACAGGAGGGGCGATGCTCAATATTCCAATTCACTCGTTTCGCCGTTATCAGCGCCCAAATTAAAACTCATCCTTCCGGAATCTACTGTGCCGGTTCAATCTTCAAAAGCGCGCCGGCCTCTTCGTCGGTCAAAAGGTAGAGAAGTCCGTCGGGGCCTTGCCGGATGTCTCGAATTCGCTGATGCAAATCGACAAGCAATGACTCCCTTCGCTGTTCGCCTTTCTCATTGAAGACAATTCGCTCGACATGTCCGGTTCCAGAGATACGTCCCACCGTCATGGAACCCACAAAAAGGTTTCCCTTCCATGCGGGAATCTTGTCGCCCGAGTAGAACGTCAGCCCGGAAGTCGTGATCGAAGGCACCCAGAAAACCTTCGGCAGAACGGTGTTGGGGATCGCAGCACGCTCGTTTAGCGGAGTGCCGTCGTAGTCGTGGCCATAGGTGACCAGCGGCCAGCCATAATTCTTGCCGGCTTCGATGACATTGACCTCGTCGCCGCCCTGCGGTCCGTTCTCGGTTTCCCAGAGTGCACCCGTCGTTGGATGAAACGCCAGGCCGAGTACGGTGCGATGACCAATGGAATAAATCTCGGGACGGTAACCGGCACGCCCCACAAATGGGTTGTCCTTTGGAATGGTACCGTCATCGTTCAAGCGGAGAATTTTTCCGACATCGTTGCTGGGATCCTGCGGACCCTTTTCATCGCGATGGTGCGACGAACTCATGAACAAGGTTCCGTCAGGTGCGAACAGTATCCGTGAGGCATCTCCTCCGGAAAGTTCCACCCAGGGCTCGGCAAAAAAGATTTCTTTGACGTCGACGAGCGCATTGCCCTCAAGCCGGCCTCGTGCCAGCGCCGTGGTATACACGGGACCGGGTTTGCCGTCTGGCTTGGTTATCTGCTTCTGCTTGTTGTAGGCCAGATATACGAGGTTATTCGTTGCAAACTTCGGATGCAGCGCCACGTCCAGCAGACCGCTGGTTCCGCCGGCCTGAACCTGAGGAACCCCGCTGATCGGTTGCGGATCGAGCACGCCATTGCGAATGATTCGCAATCGGCCCTGACGTTCGGTCACGAGCATGTTGCCGTCCGGCAGCCATGCCACACTCCAGGGATGCGACAGCCCTTTCGTCACAACCGAGACGCGTATTCGCGTATTTCGTTCCGACGTCGTGTAATTCCAGGGACCATTCCCTAATGTGCCGGCCGTCTGCTGAAACAGGAGTGAAACGACAAAGACAGAAATTGTTCGCATCATAATTTTGTGAGCTTCCTCAAAAGGTTTTGGCAGATTGTATCCGAGGCAATTGCGGAGCGAAATCTTTTGTCGTTAGAATGGTGGACTCTATGGCCACGGTCCGTTTCACACAGAACATTCAACGTCACGTTCCCTGCCCGACTCGGGAAGTTCAGGGTGCGACGCTGCGCGCTGTACTGGATGATTACTTCAGTGAGAACGAAAAGGCTCGTGGCTACGTGCTCGACGAACAGGGAAAGATCCGGCAACATATGGTGGTTTTTATCGATGGTGAGATGGCGCGCGACCGCGACCGGCTCACCGATGCGGTAAAGCCGGAGTCCGTCATTGATGTCATTCAGTCACTATCGGGAGGTTTAGATCGATGAGCGATCATTGCTACGTTTCGACGAGGAAGGGCCTTTTCACACTGGTTCGCGGAAAGTCGCGCTGGACAATCCGCAGGGCCTCATTTGTTGGCGACAATGTCACTCTGATGATGCATGACCCGAGAAACGGTAACCTGCTTGCCACATTGAACCACGGCCATTTCGGCGTCAAAATGCAGCGCTCGAAGAACGGTGGAAAGAAATGGGCCGAGAGTCCGGCGCCGCAATATCCTCCGATGCCGGAGGGATACGTCCCCAAAATGGTTCCGTTCTTTAACAAGCCTCTGGAATGGTCGCTGAAACTCGTGTGGGCTCTCGCGCCCGGTGGAGCCGACGAACCTGGAGTGCTGTGGTGTGGAACCATGCCGGGAGGTTTATTCCGTTCCGAGGACAACGGAGACAGCTGGGAGCTCGTCCGCTCACTCTGGGATGATCCAAGGCGCGACGAATGGGGACCGAATGGCGCGGAATGGCCGGGCATCCATTCCATCTGTGTGGATCCGACCGATTCGCGCCATGTCACGATCGGCGTATCGACGGCAGGAGTCTGGTACACACGAGATAGCGGAAAGACGTGGGAGATCACCGGAGGCGGAATGCGGTCGGAATACGCGCCGCCCGAACAGCAGGGCAATCCCATCGGTCAGGATGTGCATTGCCTGGTGCAATGTGCGTCGGATCCGAAAACATTCTGGATTCAGCATCACAACGGAATCTTTAAATCCACCGACGGCGCGCTGACATGGTCTGAAATTACCGATGTGAAACCCTCCGTGTTTGGATTTGCCGTAGCCGTTCATCCGAAAGATCCCGAGACCGCATGGTTCGTTCCGTCGACTAAAGACGAAAAGCGCTGCCCGACGGATGGATGCGTCGTGGTCAATCGCACGCGGGACGGAGGAAAAACTTTTGAGACGCTGAGAAAAGGTCTTCCGCAACGCTACGCTTATGATCTGGTCTACCGACATGCACTGGATGTCGACGAGACTGGAAATGTGCTTGCATTTGGTTCCACCACGGGCTCGGTCTGGGTCAGCGAAGACGGCGGCGACTCCTGGAAGGAAGTCTCCACGAATCTGCCTCCCGTTTACGGCGTCAAATTCGCAAAAAGCTAATTGGAGGCGTGGTGGAAGTCGGGTTCGAATTCCACCACGTCATCTTCTCCGCCCTATTTCCCCTGCATGGATGAAACCTTCATGGATCTTGCGCTGGAAGAAGCGCGCAACGCCGAGAAGCTCGGTGAAGTGCCGGTAGGAGCGGTTATCGTTGACGACGCGGGAAACATTGTAGGCCGAGGGTTCAATCGACCCATATCGGCAAGCGATCCCACGGCGCATGCGGAAATTGTGGCCATGCGTGAAGCGGCACGGGCTACGGGAAACTACCGGCTGAAGGGGCTGACCCTGTATTGCACGATGGAGCCCTGCGCGATGTGCGCCGGAGCGATGGTGCATGCGCGCATTCAGCGCCTGGTGTATGGAGCGGCGGATCCTCGTGCCGGCGCGGCCGGTTCGCTCTTCAACATTGTGATGGATTCAAGATTGAATCATCAGGTAAGCATCGTCGCAGGAGTTCGGGAAACCGAATGCCGGAAACTGGTTCAAGACTTCTTTGAAAAACGACGCAGTTAAATGATGTAGGCGCGCTACGAGTGACTTGATTGAAAGTGCATCGCCCCTCCTGGACAGGAGGGGTGGCTGTGCCAAAGAAAAAATGTTGCGAAGCAACCACTGTTGGCACAGACGGGGTGGTTGTTCAATCTCGAAGGAAATTTTTGAACAACCACCCCGCCGCTTCGCGGCACCCCTCCTGTCCAGGAGGGGTGATGGGCGATCCTGCCTGCCAATTCATTCACACCTTTGATGATCGTGCGCGGTCACAGACCGCGCCTACATCAGACCCCCTTATTGCCGTGCGCCGCCCGGGGCACCGCCGCCACGTCCGCCACCGCCTCCGCCGCCGCGCTGTGCCGCTGGAGGAAGAGTGCCACCTTCCGCGAGAATCTTCATATTGTCGACGGCGCGCTGAAACGTAGTGGTTCTTTGAGTTTTGTCTCGTTCCTTTGCCGCGTCGTCAGCAAGATTGGAGTTATCCCATACCAGCGTGTAAACAATTTTCGATGTCGTCGCGGTCAGCGGCTTCACCTCAACCGTGCCGTGATACAGATTGTAAAACTGACCCGGCCGGGCAGGTTGCGTGTAGGTATAGGAAAAATCCGTTTTCCCGACGAGAATCTCAGTCCCGATGGGACCCAGTGATCGTACGGCTCCCAGTTCCCCGTCTTTGCCCGCACTGATAGTGCATTGAAGTCCCAGCCATTCGCTGATGTCGCAGTATTTGCCGATGCGTTTCCAAACATCGGCTGCGGGCTTATTGACGTCGGCCTGCATCAATGTGGACACGTAATTCGGAGTTGCAGCCTGAGCCGCCGGAGCGGGTGCCGGTGCTTGTGCCGCAACAATACCAACCCACGCAACGATCGCCAGACTGCAAACCACACTTATCTTGATCCAATGGTTCCGCATGAATTCCTCCAGATTATTTCGATTTCTACTTCGGTGACCAGAAGGGCTCGCCGCCGCGAATGAGCTGGACCGGAATCTCGGAGACGAATGATTTGATCCAATCCGCCATTTCAAGCATTCCCTGCTCTTCTGAAATCGCATGCCCCAGCATGATCCAACCTTTCGGGATGCCTAACGACACGGCGTCGAGCACATATTCGGGACTGTCGAAGCCACCGTCTGTTTCCTGAAGTTCGCCGCTGACGACCACGTCGACATCGGGACTGTTGACTGCCGGTGTGGCATAGCCGACGCCAAGCTGAATGCGCCGGACCTTCGCGTTGGAATCTCCGACCACTCGCAGAGATTTTGCTCCAAGCCTCTTTTGAAAGTCGGACGCCAACGCACCCAGCGTCGTCTCTGGAATCGTAAATCGATGCGACTGTGGCGCGGTCTCCATCTTACTGTCGAGTCCGAGAGCACGGGCTGCACCCACATAAGTGAAGTCGGGACGCTGCGAATGCATGTGGTCATGGATGCGAAAAATGACGATGTTGTGTTGCTTCAAAAAATCGTGTTTCGTTTGATACAGAGGGTCGCCGCTGACAATGCTTTCGTCATCGCGATCATTCCAGTACGTGTCCTCATGCGGAATGATCATGTTGAATCCGGCCTGTGCCGCGCGTTGTACCACATCGAAGTTGCAGAACATTGTGGTGGCAATCCCCTGAACCTGCGTGTCGGGTCCACCGATTTTAAAGGTATCCCTGGTGCTGGCGTCGCGCCACGTGCCCAGATTGGCTTTGATTCGCGAGACGATCTCGCCGGCGGTCAGGGTGGGCATCAGCTTGGCCTCCAATATGGATCGTCGACGGAAATTGACCTCGTCGGCACTTCAGGAATCAGAGTCTTGAGCCATCGTGCACACTCCTTCATACCTGCGTTTTCGGAAACGACACGGCCCACGAGTACGAGACTCTTCTTTTCGCCGGCAGTCACTTTATCGCGAACATATTCGACAGACTCCCATTCACGAACTTCGCCGGCAACGATTGCGTCGACCTGCGGCAGTAGTTTCAATGCTGCCTGAATCGCAGTGGTGCCGGGCAGAAGACCGATGCGCTGTACTTTCAGCTGCGGATCACCCACAACGCGGATACCGCCGCGGGCGTTGAGGTTCTTCTTGATGTCCGATACGAGATTGTCCAGAGGGGTAACCGGCACATTCACGAGCGCGGGGTTGTCCGCCGTCCTGAATGTGGACCACCCGAGCGCGTCTGTCATACCGATGGCAAGCGGGTCCGGAGTGCGTTGACGCCAGTGATCGCTGAAGCGCCAGATGACGAGCTTATTTGTTTTGATGAAGTCGTTCTTTGCGGCAAAAACAGGATCTGGAGCGGCGGCAACCCCGCCACGTCCGGCGGCCGGTGTCGAGGAATCCCCTTTGGAGTAGAACGACGGCTCCGCGGTGATGATCAGGTTCGCCCCGGATTGAACAGCCTGTCGTAGTACCGCCATTGTCGCCATTGCCGTCGTGGCAACTCCCGTTACGATAGTGGCAGGATCTCCCGCTTTGAACGTATCGACCGTGTCGGCTTTCCATTCACCGGCGCTGTTCTGCTTGATGCGATCCACGATGGCCTGAGCCGTCAGGGTTCCCTGACCATAGACAGCCCTGGAGTGAGTTACCCATGGCGCTGCAGCGGATCCGGCGGCTGCGAGCATTACGAATTCTCGGCGTGATATGCGATTCATCGGTTGCACTCTAGCGCAGTCCGGGGACCTCCCGCAATCGGTCCCGCATTCGGCTGCTGCCACAATCCCTTCCTTCAGGAGCACGCTGTCCAAGTTGGCGGTCATCAGCGGTCGACTTCCCGATGTAGGCGCGGTCTATGACCGCGCAAGCCCCGCAGAATGCGAAATCGTGCGCGGTCATAGACCGCGCCTACATCAGGGCAGCACGCTCAATTCGACACCTCCAGAACTTCGAGCGTCTTCAAACCCCAAAGATTTAGCCAATCACAATTTGGACAGCAGTGCCATTAGGAGGGATAGATCATTCTGCCAAGCTCTCCTTTTGGGAGGGAACCCGGGGGGCTAAATTCATGGACGCCGCCTTCAGTTGGGTGTACCTTCACTTTTTTCTGCAACAATTTCCGCGAGAATTCGTATTTAAGGCAAAGGAGAAACCCCTATGAGGCTCAGAACTCTTTTTCTGGCTATGGCGGCATTCGTGTTTGCGGCGCCCGTTTGGGCGCATCACAACATGTCGGCCATTTACGATTTCAACGACAAGATCACCATGACCGGAACTCTCAGCAAGATGGATTGGCGGAATCCTCACATTGAACTGATCGTCGAGACGAAGAACGGCGGCACTCAGCTGCAAAGCTGGTCCCTCGAAGGGCCGTCACCCAGTTTTTTCCGGACGCGCGAGATCAACAAAGCCGATGTTGAATCCTCCATTGGCAAGACCGTCACTGCCGAAGCCAGCCGTGCCAGAGACGGTTCCCACTCCGGCCTGCTGCGGACCATGACACTGCCAGATGGGAAAGTGATCTCGGCCTGCCCGCAGAACTGCTAGAGATAAGGAGGTATCCGTGAAAACTTCATTTCGGATTGCCGCTATCGCTGCGGTCATCTTGCTTTCCAAGATTCAGGCATCGGCACAATTGCCCAAAGATCCGGTGGAACGCGCAGCGGCGATTGCGCAGATCATGCAGACCAACGCGCGCCAGATCACGCTATTTGATCGCGAAGGAAAAGAAGTGAGCCAGGTCGGCGCGAAGGACCTCTATCAGCAGCCGGTTTTTTCTCCGGATGCCAAACGCCTCGCCGTCATTAAAGTGGACGTCGACAAGGAAGCCAATGACCTCTGGGTCGTCGACATCGCGACAGGCAAGCAGACCCGCATCTCCTACAGTAGTGAACGCGAAGCGGCGCAATCTCCAGCCTGGGCGCCCGATGGAAGCCGTGTGGCTTATGTCGGACTGCGTCAAGGCGCTTATGGCCTGTATCAGAAGCCGTCCAATGGCGAAGGCACCGAGGAACTGCTGTACAAAAGCAACGCTCCGTTTGTCCTGACGGATTGGTCCATGGATGGGCGATATATGACGTTCTACACCACCGATCTCGGAGGAGGCGCGATATTCGCGCTGCCGATGACCGGTACCGGAGAACGCAAACCGATCGAAATCTTTCGCAGCAAGTCGCAGCTGACCGGACCGAGGCTTTCCCCGGATGATCGCTTCGTGGCCTACGTCTCGAACGAAACCGGAAGGACTGAGCTTTATATCCGCCCGTTTAATCCAGCAGCCGCTCCCGGTTCGGCGCCATCCGCTGGTCCCTGGAAAATCTCAGAACAGGGATCGCAGGGAATGGCATTCTGGCGGCGCGACGGTAGAGAAATCACCTTCCTTGCCCCGGATCGCAGCATCGTTTCCGTTTCGCTGGCCACTGCTCCCGATTTTGAATTTGAAAAACCGAAAATTCTGTTCGGGCTGCCGGAGACAACTCCGGTTGCTCCCAACATGGCGAGCGTCAATCGTGACGCCAATCGCTACGTCATTGCGGTCCCCCCGCCGCAATTGCGCCAGCTCACGTTGTTCGATCGCGATGGAAAGGTCATCAGGACCGTCGGACAACCCGGCCGTTTTGGAGTCGTTCGATTTTCCCCAGACGGAAAGCGACTGTTGATGGTGAAGAACGATCCGCAAACAGGAAATAACAATGTCTGGGTTTTGGATATTGAAACGGGAAAAACGACGGCGATCACGAATGAAACTCTACCGGTCAACACTCCAGTGTGGTCCAAAGATGGAAAGCAGATCGCCTACGTTCAGATTAAGGACGGCTACTCCAGTGTCTACCGAAGAGCCGCCGACGGCACCGGAACGCCCGAACTGCTGTTCCGCTACACGCCGGGAGCGGGTGTGGGATTGACGGATTGGTCACCCGATTCGAAATTTCTAACCTTCTCGACTGGAGTGTTGCTGATCATTCCGGTGGAGAGCCAGGAGAAGCCGCTGGATCGAAAGGCGCTGGAATGGCTGCGCGAAGACTACGATGCCTTCAGTGGCCGGTTTTCGCCGGATGGAAAGCTTCTCGCATACTTGTCGAATGAAGCCGAAGTCGCGACGAATCAGATCTACGTTCGTCCGTTCAACCCCGCCAAGCCGGACTCGCCCGCAGGCCCTGCGGCTCAAATCACCAACCTCAAGGGCGGTGCGGATGGAGTTCTCTGGCGGCAGGATGGAAAGGAAATTTATTTTCTGACTCGTGACAGAAACGTCATGGCAGTCGATGTGAACTCTGGAGCAAAAATTCAATCCGGAACTCCTCACGTTCTCTTTAAGATTTCGGACCCGCTCGCCGGCGCCGGAGACGTGAGCCCGGACGGCCAGCAGTTTGTCGTTTCGATGCCGGTGAAGTAAACGACGGACTTCATCTGCGGTCTCGCCTGAGATTCCAGCGCCCCTCCTGGAGGACTTCCGCCGGATGTAGGCGCGGTCTATGACCGCGCACGATGTCTCAATTTATGGACCGTGCGCGGTCATAGACCGCGCCTACATCAGGAATCTGAATGCATATTGAGTAAGGTATGTTATTGCCCTCGAACAGGAGGGTGGTAGCCAAGTCGATAACTCTTGTGGCTGCGTCTAAGTATTCCGCAAAAAATCGCTTCCAAGCTGTAAGGCGAGGTCGACTTGGGTTAATCTCCCTTGCAAATTCGTTTTACAGCCGAAACTGGAGGCGGAATGAATATCCTTCTTCTTTCGATGCCGGATTCCTTCGAGCACATGCCGGAGCTTGTCATTCGCATGCCGAATGGCGCACTCACGTCTCTCGCCGGAAATATCGATTCTCATCACCGGGTGGCGGTAGCGGATCTGATCCTGGCGCAGCGTACCGTTCGGCAGACTGTTGAGCGGCTCGTGCTCGAGCACAAACCGGATGTCGTCGGTCTTTCCACCATGACCTTCCAGCGACGGACCGCGTTGCGCATCGTTGAACTCATTCGCAAGCTGCGTCCCCAGGTGCAGTTCGTCGTCGGTGGATATGATCCGAGTCTTGCTGCCGAAGCCTACATGGGAAACACGGGCATTGATTTCATTGTCCGTGGAGAGGGAGAAATCACATTCCGAGAATTGCTGCGTGAGATCGAAGGTTCGCGCGAGTTCTCCAAAATTCCGGGACTGTCATTCCGCACTGCCGATGGCTGGGCTCACAATCCTGAACGTGCCGTTAGTTCTTTGGATGGGGAAAAAATTCTTCCACCCAAGCGCAACGCTCGAGTGCTTCAGGGTTACACGATGCTCGGACGCCAGGTCGACGTTATTGAAACGTCGCGCGGATGCACGTTTGATTGCAGCTTCTGCTCCATCATTGAAATGCGAGGCCGGAATTTTCATACTTACGATCTGGACCGCGTCATCGCCGATATTCGGGATTCCGCTGCGCATGGGGCACGGGCGATCTTTCTTGTCGATGACAACATCACGCTGAACATCCAGCGCTTCGAAGCCCTGTGCAATCGGATTATCGAAGAGAAGCTCAACCACATCCAATACACCGTTCAGGCAATGACTTCGAGTATCGCCAATCATGGCGAAACTATTGCGCCACTCATGCGAAAGGCAGGCTTTCGGTACGTGTTCCTTGGTATTGAAAATATTCTGGACAGCGATCTGGGATTCCTGCGCGCTCGGTCGAAGAATGAGGAGCGCAACAACGGGCACATTGTCGGCAATGCCACATTGAAGGCAACTTCTTATATTCGAAAAAACAAGATGTTTGTGGTCGGTGGATTGATCGTCGGCAATCCGACAGATACCACCGAATCCATCGAGGCCAATCTGGAATTTGCCCGCCGCCACGTCGATTGGCCGTACATCCAGCATCCGACGCCGTATCCGCGTACACCGATGACGGAGGAACTCCGCCAGAAAAATCTGATTCTTCCGGATCGGGGCCTGGAAGAATACGACGGGACAACCGCCGTGGTGCACACTGCGGGTCTGGCCCCCCTTCAAGTGGAGTTCATGCGTTGGCGGGCAGAGCGCTGGATCAAGACGCGTCACATGGCCGCGGTGCTAGTGCGTGACCCGCTGTTCATTTTTCGAAACGGACATCGCTTGCTCGGCCACACGTTCCGGGGCTCAACCCTGAAATCCCTCATTGGTCTGGAAGACGAGCGCAACGCCTTCAACCGATATCGCGAATTGCGCAACCAGGAACGCGCCTACATTTAATCCGTCCCGTCTAATTCATCGCTGAATTCTCCAATGAGGTGAGCTGTATCCACGGCTCGCCGATATTGGCAGCACGATTGCACCTGAAGTACCGGTTGTTAATTGAATTGAATGAATATTGCCATTTACCGCAACTTCGGGCAAAGGGATGAACCTCGAATTCCACAATTTCCCGGGGAAAACCGGAAGCGGGCAATTTCAAGCAGAACCTTGAGGAGGCTGACATCATGAAGATCACCAGCGTTATTTCGCATGCCCTATTTGCAACTCTACTGATCTGTATCTTTTCCCCATCATTGAAAGCCGAACTTTTTGACGTGACTGTTTTTGGTGGCGCACAGAATCCAGGAAAACTGACGTTTGAAACCGCGCCAGGCACCGCAAACAATTTTATTCAGACTTTCGATCCGCACACCTTTGGAGTCATGGGCCTGCGTTTTGGACATGGAGGACTCCTCGGAGGAGAACACACGATTTCGTATTCTCCGAACTTCCTTGAAGGCGGCACCCATGCGGTGAATCTTCATTCCAATCTGCGGGTGATGCCGTCGTTTGCTTTTGTGAAGCCTTACGCCACCGCGGGTATCGGCGCGATTTTTACCGGCGGCAATTCAATCGCGGATTTCGGCACCAAATTTGGCTTTAATTACGGTGGTGGGGTCACTCTGACAGGCGGCCCACTCGGAGTGAATTTGGATGTTCGTGGTTACACAATACCCAAGGTCACCATCGAGGGGTTTACTGGTCAGGAGCGACTGGATTTCATTCAGGCGAGCGCCGGTATCACGTTCCGGTTTTGAGAGCCTGGCTTTAGTCCAGTTTCCGATGTAGGCGCGGTCTATGACCGCGCAAGCCCCGAATAATGAGATATCGTGCGCGGTCATAGACCGCGCCTACATTTAATACTCGAGCAGCTCCTTCACCTTTGCGCGCAGCTCTTCAGTCGAAGGCAGGCATTCGTCTTCGAGAGACACAGCCGATGGAACAAAGCAATCTTTAGCCCCAAGCCGCAGGATCGGGGCATCCAGATAGTCGAAGCAATTGCCGGCAATTCGCGAGACCACTTCAGCGCCCCAGCCGAGCGTCACGGAGTCCTCGTGCAGCACCAGAACGCGGCTGGTTTTTCGCACGCTGTTGAAGACGATCTCATCGTCCATCGGAACCAGGGTCCGCAAGTCGATCACTTCGAGATCGAACTCGTCGGCAATTTCCAGGGCGGTATAAACGGTCGCACCCCAGCTGACGATAGTTGCGGCCTTCCCTTCCCGCTTGATCTTTCCCTTGCCAAATGGAATGAGATATTCCGCATTGGGTTCCGCGGTCTTCGCGCTCATAAATCGATATAGCCGTTTGTGCTCGAGAAAAATGACTGGATCGTCGCAGCGCGCGGCAGTCTTGATCAGCCCCTTCGCGTCTTCGGCATTGCTCGGAAAGCAAACGTACCAACCCGGGGTGTGCGCATAAAAAGTCTCCGGGCAGCAAGAGTGAAAGGGCCCGCCTTTAATGCGGCCGCCGCAGGCGATCCGCACGACCATCGGATTTTTCCACGCCCCATTGCTGCGCCATCGCAGCGTCGGAATTTCATTGCGCATCTGCATGAACGCCGGCCATGCATAATCGGCAAACTGGATTTCCACGATGGGCTTATACCCCGCCATCGCCATGCCACCCGCGACTCCCGCGATGCTCGCCTCCGCCAGAGGAGAATTCTGAACGCGGTCGGGATACTTTGTACTGAGCCCTCGAGTGACGCCAAACACACCTCCCTTGGGATCGGCGATGTCTTCGCCCCACATCACGATCTTCGGGTTGCGTTCCATCTCTTCATTCAACCCACGATTAATCGCCTCAATCATGGAAATCGTTTCCGAGGAAACGTAGACCGGACTCTTTTCTTCGAACTTCGGCACGTCGTCGCTAAAAACGAATCGCGTGATCTGGCCGACCGCAGGTTGCGGCGCCGCATCAGCCTGTTCAGCAGCGCTGTCGATTTCCTTTTGGATTTCGCTGCGAATCTGGGCGACCTGCTCTTCGGTATAAATTCCATTTCTAACGATGTAGCGTTCGGTCTGAAGTACCGGATCGCGTTTGCGGATTTCCTTGATCTCGGCTTCGGTGCGGTACTTCATCTGATCGTCGGATGAAGAATGAGAGTCCAGGCGAATGACGTCAGCTTCGATAAGAACGGGACCGCTGCCGGCGCGCATCTTTTCAAGTATGGGAGGCAGCAATTGGTAGAGCGGTTCGTACCAGGTACCTTCAATCCGATACGACGGCATTCCAATGCCAAAGCCCTCGGCAATCTCGCGAATGGAAGATCGCGTTTGCGCGCTCTGGGGAACGCTGATCGCGTAGCCGTTATTCTGAATCAGGAACAAGACCGGAAGTGCTTCCCGAGTCGCCCAGTTCAGGGCCTCAAAGAACTCGCCTTCACTGGTAGCTCCTTCGCCGGAGGACACGTAAACAACAGCTCCGTTGTTTTCTTTCTTGGCTGCCTTTGCCGCTCCGACGGCGGGAAGATATTTGGTCCCCGTGGAAGCCGTTCCCGAAACCAGTTTCAGATCCAGCGACGAAAAGTGCTCCGGCATATTTCGTCCGTTAGAACTGGGGTCACCTTCGCGGCTCAGCATATGAAGGAAAATATCCTTCGCGGACATTCCCAGCGCATAGGCGATGGCTTTCTCGCGATAGTAGGTAAAGAACCAGTCCAGCTTTGGCTTCATCAGCATTACGGTGCCAATTTGAACCTTTTCGTGACCCCGCGTCGAGGCATGGAATGAGATCTTGCCTTGCCGGGTAAAGATCTTCAGGCGCTCTTCAATAAAGAACACTCCGAGCATTTTTCGGTAGAGTTCGATGGCGATGTTATTTGGGATGGAACTGGGAATGGCATCCTTGTTGATCTGCGACATTGGATTTTCTCCTGCTTTCATTGTGGCACATGCCAGCGAGTACCGTAGAATAGTGGATCGTTCGCCCGTACGGAGAGGTGCTTGAGCTGGTTGAAAAGGCCGGTCTCGAAAACCGGAGTGGGGGAAACTCCACCGTGGGTTCGAATCCCACCCTCTCCGCTTATGAAATCTGTAAAGAAAGAATCGACCATGACAACTTCTATAGCGACCCTTCAGGAAATCGGCAGAAAGCTGCGCATTCACTCCATCACTGCCACCACCGCGGCGGGATCGGGCCATCCCACGTCCTGCATGTCTGCCGCAGACATCATGTCGGTGATGTTTTTTCGAGAGATGCAATTCGAACCGTCGGATCCGGATAATCCGGCCAACGATCGCTTTGTCCTCTCCAAAGGACACGCCGCGCCGCTGCTGTATGCGGCATTTGCGGAGGCGGGTATCTTTACAGTTCCCCAACTCGCCACGCTGCGAAAGATTGACAGCATTCTCGAAGGACACCCCACTCCTCGAATTCCCTGGGTCGATGTGGCCACCGGTTCACTGGGACAGGGTCTCTCCGCAGCTCTGGGTAATGCACTTGCTTCCCGCCTGGAAAAGATCCCGTTCAACACGTATGTCTTGATGGGAGATGGAGAATGCGCCGAAGGCTCTGTCTGGGAAGCGGCAACGCTGGCCGGCCACTACAAGACGTCGAACCTCTTTGCGGCCGTGGACGTGAACGGCATGGGCCAGAGCCAGCACACCATGGATGAGTTTCATGTCGAACGCTTCGTGGATAAATTTAAAGCGGCGGGCTGGTACGCCATCGCGATCGATGGACATGATTATTCTGCAATCACGGCGGCGTTCGAGGAATTCAAAGCTAAAGCGGGAGACCAGCCTCGCGCCCTGATTGCGAAGACGTTCAAGGGCAAGGGCGTTTCGTTTGTCGAAAATAAAGATGGATGGCACGGCAAGCCGATTCCAAAAGCCGACCTCGACCGAGCGTTGGCAGAGTTAGCCACGCCGGTTCCAGGTGCCGAATCGTACAAACCCAATCCGAGGCCCTGGCCGAAAACAGAAGAGCCAACGAAGGCCGTTGAAATCACACCCTCACGCAAACCCGGAGAGACTGCGGCAACGCGCGAAGCTTACGGAGACGCGTTGGCGAAACTGGCCGTGGCGGATTCGCGAATCGTGGCGCTGGATGGCGACACCAAGAATTCGACGTTTTCCGAAAAAGTGTTGAAGGTGAAACCAGAACAATTCATCGAGATGTTCATCGCCGAACAGAACATGGTGGGAGTGGCGATGGGATTGGCTGCACGCGGCAAGGTTCCGTTTGTCGCGACGTTTGCCGCGTTCCTGACGCGCGCCTACGATCAGATTCGCATGGCCGGAGTTTCCGGATCCAACATTAAGCTTTGCGGTTCGCACTGCGGAGTTTCGATCGGAGAGGACGGACCTTCGCAGATGGGACTTGAAGATATCGCCATGTTCCGGCCGATTCCGGGCAGCGTCATACTCTATCCGTCTGATGCAGTATCGACTGAGCGCCTGGTGTGGGAAGCGGCAAATCGGCACGGTATTTGTTATATCCGGACGACCCGTCCCAAGACTGCGATGCTTTATTCCAACGAAGAGAAATTTCCGATCGGCGGTTCAAAAACGCTGCGCAAATCCGCCAATGACCGCGTCACGGTTGTTGGAGCCGGAATTACGGTGCATGAAGCACTGAAGGCCGCGGATGAACTCACAAAGGAAGGGATCGCCATTCGAATCATCGACGCCTACTCCGTCAAGCCGATCGATCGCGAAGGCTTGTTGGCCGCTGCACGAGAAACCGGCGGGCGCATCATTGTTGTCGAAGATCACTACGAAGAGGGTGGGCTGGGTGATGCCGTGCTGAATGCGGTTGGAAATCAGGCCTCCGTTGTGAAACTGGCAGTGCACGAAATTCCACGCTCGGGACCACCTGAAGCGCTGCTCGAAAAATACGGAATCAGCAGTACGCATATTGCCGAAGCAGTTCGGCAACTTCATTAAGAGGACAGGAACTACAATGAGCCGACCTTCAAAAGCAGCAAAGGGCGCGGAATCGGAGATGAGCCTGGTCTTCGAAGTGGACGGAAATCCGGTTGGCGTTCTGCATCTGGACCTGGATCGGATCTGGCCGCTGATCAATCATCGAAAACGCGACACCGCTCCTGCTGAATGGATTGACCGTGCCCGATTCCGCACCGCGGTTCGCGCCGCCGTCGCACGAAATCTTACCGAACACCTACAAAAACAGTTGTACCCCGCCATCGGAAAAGAAATCGTTCAGGCTCAACTAAACTTGGAAACCATGGTTCTGAAGGCTGAAACCGCAGCACAAGTTTTCGGTCGAACGACCAAAGAGGTCAAAGCCTTTACCGCCAAGTCCGGCCGCACCATGGAAGATTTTCAAACTTTCTTCTGGCAGAACCTGATGAATGAAAGTGATGCCGCAGACCTGAAGAAAGCGTGGAAAGCCGCAGCCAGGAAGAAGTAGATCTGCTGTCAAACGTATGGGGCCGGAGTCAATGTCATGACTTCTGAATCACCGATATCGCGTTGAGTCTTTAGATATCCCTCCGAAAAATCAGGCTTTTACTCGACCTCTGAAAAAGAGCCGGCGTGGCATCCGGATTGCGAAATCGCCTGCTGATGCACCTGACTACCTTAAAAAAGCATTGGAACGAATTCGGTAATCAGGACCCCTTGTGGGCCATTCTCACCATTGATGAAAAGAAGGGCGGCAGGTGGGAGATTGACGAATTCTTTGAACACGGTCGACGCGACGTGACTGCCTGGTTCGGCGCAGCCCTGGCAGCCAAACCGGAAATACTGCGAGGGAAAGCCCTCGACTTCGGTTGCGGCGTAGGACGGCTCACTCAGGCCCTGGCCGAGCAGTTTGATTCCGTGGTCGGCGTGGATATTGCGCCCTCGATGATTGAGAAAGCCAGAGAGTTCAATCGCCACGGCGCCCGATGCAACTACTTCGTCAACGACCGGCCGGACCTGCGTCAGTTCCAAAGCAACGAGTTTGACTTCATTTTCACGCTGATTGTGCTGCAGCACATGGCTCCGCACTATCAGCGATGTTACTTGAAAGAGTTCCTGCGCCTGCTCAAACCGGGAGGAGTGATACTGTTCCAACTGCCGGAACTCTCGCTCACACCGGAAGATCGGATCATTCCCGAGGACTCCGGTCCCATCGCAGATATGTTCGGGATTCCACCAGCGGAAGTGATCGACGTTGTCGAGAAAAACGGCGGCCGCATTTTGAAAGTACATTACGACGTCACGCCCGGCGCCGAGAAAAGCCACATCTACATCGTGGAAAAGAACCCGGACTTTCGGCCGAACTGAAATCAGCCCGCGATCTTCGTCTCTACTTCGATTCGATAATCCAGGCCGTAGCGCGAGTCGTCGCCTCCACCCATCCTTCCGTCAGCGGTCCGCATTACGTTGCGGTTTTCAAATCGCGAAGGAGGACACCCTTCTCATGCGCCGCATCCAGCGCTTCCAATGGAACAAAACAGTCCTTGGCGCCCAGACGCATGATCGGCGCTTCGAGCACGTATTCGTCATATGCTGAGACGACGAACCGTTGTGGAACGAGAGGACCAAGCATGAGTTATGTCTCATCGATATTAGTTTTGGCTGCATTCATCGCACTCGCCTGTCTGCCCTGGCTCAGCCGGCAGCTCCGATTCCTGCAGACACGATCCTGGCCGACAGTGCAAGGCAGCGTGGATTCTGCATGGGTCAGCACCGAACTCCAGGGAAAGAGCACATTCTTCAAAGGAAAGCTGGCCTACTCTTACACTGTCGAGCGCCAACGCCATACCGGGGAGATCCAACGTAACTTTCGCGGCAACGAGACAAATGCCAACGCCTGGGTTGCTGATTATCCCCACGGTCTTCCCGTTGTGATCCGCTACAGTCAGTCCAATGCGTCCAATTCTTCGTTCGATGAACGCGACCAGCAGGGAGCCGGTTAGATCCATCTCAGGCGCATTTCTGGATAAGAGTGCCGGATTATCTACTTCAAAATCAAATCCGAGATCCTGGATAAAGTGTCAGGATCAAACACCGACGAATGCAGAACGACGTTATTGCTGGCGAGCCACCAGGGATCGGTTGTAATGACATTTATGAATTCGATGCGCTGCAGTTCACGACGCCATATCTGCAACGAAAGCGACAGGCCAGATGACTCTGCCGACGCGATCTTTCCCCGGCAATAATGTTGAACAGTCTACCGCTCCGGCTTCAAAATTACTTTTACGTACCGGTCAGTATTGAAATAGGTCTGCGCGGCCTCATAGAGTTCGCTGGCGGTCAGCATCCGGCTGCGGTCCGGAGCAGTGGTGATCGCAGCAAGGTTGGCGGTATCGCCAATTTCATACCGGCGGGCGATCTCGCTGAGGAAATACTCGTTATCGCGGATTTTGGTTTCGAAGTCGCGCACCTGGTATTCATGGATCGCTTGCATTTGCGATGACGACAACGGTCGGCGCTTAATGTTGGCGATCTCGTCGAACACTCGGCGTACCAAGGCGTCGGTCCGCGCCGGATCGCAGGTCCAGTCGATGCGCACGGAATACTGCGGGTGCGGGAACTTTTTCGTCGCTGGATCGACTGTGATGCTGTAAGTGCCGCCAAGCTCCTGACGGATCGCATCGAACAACCGCGATTCCAGCAGTTCCGTTATCGTCTGCAATGCGATCCTATGTGAATCGTCATATTCGAATGGCCCCGAAAACACGAGTGCAACTTCGCTTTTTGGCGCGATACCCTTCTCAACTGTCTTCTCGACAATGCCCGTTGGAAGCTCAATGCCGAGATCGCGCCAGGTCTCGTGAGCACGAGTCGACGGCAGGCTGGCCAGGTAAGTTTCGATGAAAGGACGAATGGCATTGGGCGTGAAGCTGCCGACGAAGACGAACGTGAAGTTGCTGGCGTCCGCGAAGCGTGATTTGTAGAACGCCAGCGATTTATCGAGATCCCACTGATCGACAGTGGCGGGCGTCAGCGGACGCAGCCGCGGTTTATTCCCGCTAAGCGCGGCGATGATTGTCTGATTGAAAACGACATCTGGGCTCGCCATCTGATTGGCCAGAAGCGCACGGACCTGCGATGCAACAGCGGCGAACGCGGTCGAATCGGCGCGAGGCTGCGTGAACCTCAAATACAGAAGCTGGAACATTGTTTCCAGATCCTGCGGTGTGCTGTCCCCGCGCATGCCTTGTTCCAGTTCGCTGATATACGGCACGACAGAAATCGCGTTGCTCGAAAGAATTTTGTCGAGCGTAACACCATTGAACCGCCCCACGCCGCCGGCCGGAACGACGACATCGGCCGCGCGCGCCGGAATGAAGTCGGCATCGCTCGCAAGAGACGTCCCGCCCGGGGCGAAGGCCTGAAACAGGATTTGATTTTCCCGCAATGTTGTCGGCTTCAGCACCACGGTTGCGCCGTTCGATAGTTTCCACTCGGTGATTCCGGCTTCCGGATGCTCCGTCGTTTTGACGATTGTGCCGGCTGCAGGCTTCGACTCCATCAGCGTCTGTCCAGCCGCTGTGTCGACATAGGCCGTCAACCGGCTCGCCGAAGCTGTGCGCACCGCAGCAGCCAGCTGCCGCTCGTCCGGCAAAACAATGCCGGCGGCATCAGGCGCCGCAACAACAATCAAACGATTGTCGGTTGGAAACCAGTCCTCCGCCAATTTGTTGATTTCCGCCAGCGTAATTCTGGGCAGGAAGCGGCGATGAAAGGCCAGTTCCTGCCAGATCGTCGGCAGCGCTTCTCCTTCAAGGAAATTGCGCGTGTACTCATCGGCGCGGCTCATCGACTCGCGGTCCGGACTTTCGGTAACCGAGCGCTCGTAATCGAGCATCATTCTCTGTTTCGCCCGGGCGAACTCTGTTGCCGTGAAACCAAATTTCGATAGGCGCTGCAGTTCCGTAACGAGTGCGGTCAGTCCGCGAGACACACCATCATTCGCGACAATCGCCTGCAACAATGCTTCGTCTCGGGTTCTCGGGGCAGGGAGGAGCTCGCGATCGGCGGCAGCTTTTACGAACGGCGGATTTGCGCTCTGACCAAGCTCATCGAGCCGGGCACTCAACATGTCGGAAAACAACTGGTCCTTAATGATCTCGCGATATCCGCCAACCGAGCCCTGATTGCGAGCGGGACGCAATTCGCTAACCTGCACGGTCGTTACGGTCGATTCCTTGTCGGTCACAATCGCGTAACGCGTGCCGCGGTGCTCGGGCACGTCAAAGGTGGGCCGTGTCCGTTTGGGGGACGGCGAAGTGAGAGACGAGAAGTGCTTGGTGATCATTGCCGCCGTGGCATCCCGATCGACGTCGCCAACCACGATTACCGCCATCAAGTCCGGTCGGTACCAGTCGTGATAGAACCTTACGAGCTGGTCCCGGCGCGCGTGCTCAATGATGTCGGGTTTGCCGATGGGCGCGCGATCGGCATAGCGCGATCCCGCCAGCTGAACATCAATCACTTTGTCCTGAGTCCGTTCATCGGCGCTGAGATGCAGTCTCCATTCCTCCAGCACAATGTTCCGCTCGCGATCGATTCCGCTCTGATCGAAAGTGGCGCCTTGCGCCCAGTCCTCCAGGACGAGCAGCGCCCGGTCGAGAACACCCGGCCGATCGGTCGGAATCCGCAGTGTGTATTGCGTATCGTCGTAGCCGGTCTCCGCGTTCGCGTCCGGACCGAGACCCAGTCCAAGCGACGATAGAAACTCGATGAGACCCTGCTTTGGAAAGTGCCGGGTTCCCTCAAACTGCATGTGTTCGACGAAGTGCGCCAGACCTTGCTGATCGTCGTCTTCAAGCACCGACCCCGCCTTGACAACGAGACGAAGCTCGGCGCGTCGCTCCGGCTTGTCGTTGGCACGGACGTAGTACCGAAGTCCGTTGGGCAGCGTTCCAACAAGCACCTCGGGATCGACCGGCATCGACTGCGAGAGCCCATACGATGCCACTGACGCGGCAGACGTATCGTGAGAGCTGGACGGCGCCTGCCCCGCGGCCGCGAGCGCAGCCGCGACAATAAGCGCCAGCGCGAGACTGAACCTGTTTCGAAATCGCAATGGAGTCATTTATTCATCCTATCAAATGAAACGGTGGAAGATGTATCGCACCATTTGTTTGCGAAACAACCGTTAAGATTCAGCTGGGAAAATTGCGATGATACGATCCGGGCACCGGCGCATTAGAGGGATTCAACTGAAATTGACTATTCGTGAACTGGCCAATTTGTCGGCGTCGGAATTCGGAACTGAGTTGTTGGCAATTGAACCTAAACATATCGATCGGATACGTGAACTGCCCTTCCACCACCGAGACTCCTTCGATCGCAGATCGATTGCGCAAGCTCTACAATTGAAGGCAGCCATCATTGGCAAAGATTCCGCGTTTGATCCTTATGGCATTGAACGCGTCTGGTGAATTCAATTTTCCGGACTGACCCGCCGGACACGAAACCTGCTTGCGTCTTCTATCGCCGGTACTCGGCTTCGATCCGCGAGTGCAGGCCGCCGCGGGCGGTGAAGTCTCCGGAAACCTTGGCGTAGTGAGGCTGGCAGGCGGCGACGATATCGCGGAGAATGCAATTGACGGCGTTCTCGTAAAAGATACCCAGGCTCCGATATTCCTGGATGTACATCTTCAGGGATTTCAATTCCAGGCACTGCCGATCCGGGCGATATTGAATGGTGATCGTTCCGAAGTCCGGCAATCCGGTCTTGGGGCAAATGGCGGTGTACTCCGGGTTGACGATGGTGATGTCGTAACCGGCAAACTGGTTCGGCCAGCATTCAATCGCAGGCAGACTGGCGTTGATGCCGGATTTGGCGTGTTCTTCGTTGTACGCGGGTTGATCTTGCATCCGCCCATTTTGCTTGAGTCGAATGAAAATCAAAAGCCCCCATGTGCTTCGTGCACCTGGGGGCTTTTTACCTAGTCTCCTACCATCGAAATTTCGAGGGCCCGCACGCAACGTCCTGTTGTCGTGGGTTCCGTCCCTTGGCGAGCGTCCTGTCACCTCAAAACTTGCGACTACCGTCCCTGGCTGGAGTAGCCTTCCTGCTACTAGGAATCGTCTCGTATTCCAAGACGATGAAAATTGTTGAGCGGTGTCAGAAACTTTGCAAGGTGTATTTTGTGACTTTTCGTTTACTATTTCGGGTATGTCCAACAAGACTAAACCTATTGTCGTTATAGTGGTGGCCGTGGCTCTGGCAGCGGGTATCGCTTTTTATTGGAGCCGGCAAACGACCTCTTCGAGCGCGAGTTCCAGCAAAATTGCTTCGGATGCGCTTCCCGGCGGCGGCCATATCCGTGGCAAAGAAACAGCGCCGGTAACCCTGGTTGAGTTTGGGGACTACCAGTGCCCCAGTTGCGGCTACTACTACCCCATCGTTGAAGAACTGCTCAAACGCAATCCCGACAAGGTCAAGCTCGAATTCCATCACTATCCTTTGATTCAAATGCATCCGCATGCCCTGGCTGCAGCGATGGCGGCGGAGGCGGCGGGCGATCAGGGAAAGTACTGGGAAATGCATGACCTGATTTACAGCCGCCAGCAAGACTGGTCGCGCCTTCAGAACCCGGCAAGCGAATTCCTCGCATACGCCGCGCAACTGAATTTGGATGCCAACCGGTTCATGCAATCGGTGAAGTCGCCCGACGTCGAGAACCGGATTGCCGAAGACATTCGGCGGGGCACCAAAGTGAATGTGGGGGGAACTCCGACATTCTTCATCAATGGTCAGCAGGTGGATCCGTTACCCAAGGGAGTCGATGAATTCACCAAGCTGGTCGACGACGCCCTGAATTCGCCGAGCCAAGCTCAAAAATGAAACAGCGCGCGATGGCGATCGCTGTCGTCGCATTTCTGGGAATGATCGATGCCCTCTACCTTACCGTCATGCGGGGGGTGCATGTTCCCTGCTCGGTCACCGGCGGCTGCAACGAAGTTCTGACCAGCGCCTATTCGGAAGTCCTGGGCGTCCCGCTATCGGCCATCGGACTGGTTTTCTACGTCACTGTATTTAGTCTCGCCACTCTCCATGTTTTTGAAGTTGGCTCGCTGATGCGCTGGATCTTCTGGCTGTCCCTGCCCGGATTTGCAATTACCCTGGTTTTGCTATGGCTTCAGGGCTTGGTCATCCACCATTTTTGCCAGTATTGCCTGGCGTCGGCGACGTTCGTTACGCTCATATTTTTTATTTCGGCGTGGCCCCGGCGGCAGAAGCAAATTCAAACCTAGATCGTCAAATCAAAGTGCTATACTCCGGGATGGTGTGATTCGAGGATAAATCCATGAAACCTAAACAACTTAAGTTCTTAATTGGTTCCATTGTCATCATTCTGGGCCTCGTTTATCTGGGCTATGCCGGTTTTAAGTCCAGCATGACTTATAACCAGACCGTATCGGAGATGCTGGCGTCGAAAGAGGCCGCATACGGACGACATATCGAACTGCAGGGCGACGTGGTTCCCGGATCCATCCAGCGCGACGGCCGAATTGTCACGTTCAAGGTCAACGACACTGTTGATAAAGACAAAATCGTCACCGTCCGCTACGAAGGAAAAGACCCGCTGAACGATACATTCCGCGACAATGCGACGGCGATGGCCAAGGGCAAACTCGGACGGGATGGCGTTTTCGTATCCACGTACATGACTGCGAAATGCGCATCGAAATACGAAAAAGAAAAAGCCGCAGGAATCAACGTCACCAAGGCCGGCCTGGACTAGGAGGTTCTACAAATGGGACAGGTAGGCCAATTCTCCCTCGCCCTGGCCTTTGTTGTAACGATCTATTCGATCACTGCCTCCCTGCTGGGAATTCGACTCAAGAATGACAGACTGATTGCCAGTGGCCGCAATGCGGCTGTAGCGGTATTCGTTTTAATCACTACCGCCATTGGCACTCTTGCCTATCTCTTCGTGACCAATGATTTTGCCTACGCCTACGTTACCGGTCATTCGAATCGCGACCTGCAGACGTACTTCAAGATCAGTTCCATCTGGGGTGGACAAGAAGGCTCGTTGCTGTTCTGGGGCTGGCTGCTGACGATTTATACGGCGCTCGTTGTCATTCAGAACCGGCGCAAGCACATGGCCATGATGCCGTACGTGACTTCAGTGCTGATGGGCACTTCCCTGTTCTTCACGTCCATGCATCTGTTTGTCTCAAACCCATTTAGGTTGAATGCCGCGGAAGTGGGAACCCGCATCGTCGGTACGTTTACTCCGAATGACGGTCAGGGCTTAAACGCGCTGCTGCAGGATCCCATGATGGTGATTCATCCGCCGATGCTCTACCTGGGTTTTGTCGGCATGGTCGTTCCATTTGCCTTTGCTATCGCCGCATTGATCACGCGGCAATTGGGCGACACCTGGATTCGCACCACACGGCGCTGGACGATGGCGGCCTGGGGAATCCTCGGAACCGGCATTCTTCTGGGCGGATTCTGGGCGTATCACACACTGGGCTGGGGCGGATATTGGGCGTGGGATCCGGTCGAGAATGCCTCGCTGATGCCATGGTTGATCGGCACGGCGTTTCTGCATTCCGTGATGGTTCAGGAAAAGAAGGGAATGCTGAAAGTCTGGAACATCGTCCTGGTGATCATGACCTACACCATGGCCGTGTTCGGCACGTTCCTCACGCGCAGTGGCGTCGTGAATTCGGTACATGCTTTCGCAAAATCTCAAATCGGCGGATATTTTCTGGCGTTTATCGTCATCGCATTATCCGGCTCGTTCTATCTGCTCATCGATCGTCTGCCGTACCTCAAGAACGAGCGACAGATGGAATCGGTGGTATCGCGGGAAAGCAGCTTCCTGTTTAATAATCTCGTCCTTCTGGTGGCATGCTTCTCTGTTCTCTTCGGAACGATGCTTCCGTCGCTTTCAGACTGGATCACCGGAAACAAAATTACCGTCAGCCGTCCGTTCTTCGATGCCGTCGACGTTCCAATCGCAATTTTCCTGCTCTTCCTTACTGGCGTCGGCCCCTTGCTGGCCTGGAGAAAGACTTCGACGAACAGCTTGAAGCGAAACTTCATGATCCCGACTTCCGTTGCCCTATTTGCGGGCGCGGTACTGTTGCTGATGGGTGTTCGCCACTTTTACGCCTGGATCTCGCTGGTCACGGCGGCATTTGTAGGAACCTGCATTATCCGCGAATTCTATAAGGGCGCTCGAGCCCGCTCGCTGAGTACTGGAGAGAATTTCCTCGAAGGTCTGGTCAACCTCACATTGCGCAACACGCGCCGGTACGGCGGCTATCTCGCGCACATGGGCTTTGTGCTGCTCTTTATCGGTTTTTCCGGACAGGCGTTTACCACCGAGGCCGAGTTCGATGCCGGAATTGGCGATACGTTTCAGATCCGGAATTTCACGGTTCGCGTGAATGCATTTGAGCCAATCCGCGGCCAGAACTTCACCGGTGATCACGCCAATGTGAGCCTTTATAAGAACGGAACAAAGATCGCCACCATGTTCCCGGGACGCCGCAATTACAACGGCTCGGATGGCGAACAGGCCGTCAGCGAGATCGCGATTCGCGAGTCTGTTCAGGAAGACGTCTACCTCGTGTTTCAAGGTCCCGCCGACAACACTGGACAAAAGGGGGCGTTCCACATTTACGTGAATCCGCTGGTTGTCTGGGTATGGATTGGTGGCGTCGTGCTTGGACTGGGAACGATCGTCGCGTTGCTTCCGAACAAGAAGTCGACGCCGTCCAGACGCCGAAAAGAAGAGTCGGAAGCCGACAGGGCCGTGAAGGAAGGACCGCTTGCGAAACCTATTTCGTAAAAGAAGTTCGGACTTTCTTTATCTGATCGGACTGCTGCTGCTTATTCCGGCACTGTCGGTGGCAGACACTGTTCGCGAGAAAGAGGTCGGCTACCACCTGATGTGCATCTGCGGATGCCAGCAGGTACTGACCGAATGCAATCACAACCACTGCCCCAGCTCGGTTCCCATGCGCAAGGAAGTCAGCGATAAACTGGCGACTGGAATGACCGACGATCAAGTGCTGAAATCTTTCGTCGAAAAATATGGCACCGTCGTGTTGGCGGCCCCGGGGTTTTCTGGCTGGTTCAACAAGATCGCATGGTCGTTGACTTTTGTTGTGTTGCTGGCCGGTGGCGCTGGATTGATTTTCTACCTGCGGCGTGTCAAACCCGCTCCGGCGACTCCAGATTTATCGACCACTCCAACGTCCAGCTACGATCGCAAGATCGAGGACGAACTTAACCGATTCAACCCGGAAGATTAATGGTTTATCTCATCTGCGCTCTTCTCGGCAGCGGCGTTCTGGCAGCGATTTGCGTTCCATTATTTCGCTCCGACAACACACTGGAGTCCGCCATCATTGAAGAAACGGAATGGGATCTCCTGCAGCGAAAGAAGGAAGTGCTGCTGGGCAATATTCAGGATCTGGATTTCGAATTCAAGTGCGGGAAGTTGTCCGAGGCCGACCACACGCAAATCCGTAAAGAAATGACAACTGAAGTCGCGACGGTACTCGAACACATCGATCAACTGGAAAAGTCTCTCGATCTCGACGTCCTCATTCGACGTGAGACCGACAGCCGTAAAGCATCTGCAAAACCCAAATCTCAAATTTCCTGTGGAACCTGCGGAGCGAAGAACCCACCTTCGAATAAGTTCTGTTCGGAATGCGGTGCCAAGCTGAATCGTTCATGAAAATTTCCAATCAGCGCTGCTCTACCGCCGCAAGATCGCTGGCTTTGCTGCTTCTCTGCGCGACTACATTATTTGCCCAGGACGAAAACACACCGCACGGCGCGGAAATTCCCAACCCCATGGGAATCCATACCTGGTTCATCATCGGCGCGGTAGGAGCTCTTCTGGCCTGGGCCATCAGTTATTCACTGCAGATGCAGAAAGAAGCACTCGCACGCCGCACGAGTCGGGAGGGCTTGCTGCGCCGCAAGGAAAATTACCTGAATGAAATTGCCGAACTGGAATCCCGGAAGGACGCAGGAACTATCAGTGATTCTCAATTCCGCCGGCAGTTCAACAACACGAAGATTCGCCTGCAGAAGGTTCTTGAACAGCTTGAGCAGCTGCGTGAAGCGCGGCCAGAGTGAATTGGGGACCCGGACTACGTTCGAGTTTCTGATGGGGACGCGGTCTATGACCGCGAACGGGGTCGCAAAATTGCAGATCGTGCGCGGTCATAGACCGCGTCTACACCAGACGTTCTTATGAATCTGGCACTGGCATCCCAGGACATTCAGAAGAAATTTGGCCACTTTACCGCGCTCGCAGGCGTAACGCTTGAGGTCCCAAAAGGAGAATTCGTCACCTTGTTTGGACGTAATGGCGCCGGCAAGACGACGTTTCTGAAGATCGCGGCCACATTGATGCGACCCACCCACGGATCGTTCTGGATTGAAGGCATCGACATTCGCAAAGAGCCAGAGAAGGCCCGACGCAACATTGGATTTCTTTCCCACAATACGTTTATCTATCGCGATCTGTCGGCAATTGAGAATCTGCGATTTTTCTGCCGGCTCTATGGCGCCGACTTATCGGATGATCGTCTGATGGGGCTGCTTGAACGGTTTGGGCTCCGTCGTCGCGCCAACGACACGGTGCGCAATTTTTCACGCGGCTTGCAGCAGCGCGTCGGAATTGCGCGGGTGCTGCTACACGATCCCCAACTAATTCTTCTCGATGAACCCTACACCGGGTTGGATGCCCAGGCCGTTTCGATGCTCAACGAGACGCTCGATGAAATCGTAAAGGCAGGACGGACGGTAATACTCACGACACACGATCTTGAACAGGGACTACGCGCCGCAAGCCGCGTGTTGATTATGGACCGAGGAAAAATCGTGCTCTCGGCGGAGGCGCGCGATCCGGAAGTTCGTGAAACCTACGCAAGACTCATCCTGGCAGGTGGTGCTCGCCGATGAAACCCATCTTCGCGATCGTTCACAAAGATGTGGCCATCGAATTCCGCAACAAGGAATCGATCAGTTCGATGCTCTGGTTCGGCTTGCTGGTACTGGTAATCTTCAGCTTCTCGTTCGATTCCTCAGGCGCCGAAAACATCCGGCCCGGTCTTTTATGGGTGGCCTTTTCATTTGCAGGCATCCTGGGGTTGAATCGATCGCTGAGCATGGAATCGGACAATGACTGCCTGCAAGGTCTGCTGCTGGCACCGGTCGATCGCGGCGATCTTTATCTGGGGAAAGTCGCAGGAAATTTTGTTTTCACCCTTGTAGCGGAATTCATCATCCTTCCGATTTTTGCGGCGCTTCAGCATGTACACTTCGACTTGAAGTTGCTCGCGATTGCTGGAATCACCGTCGCCGGAACGCTGGGCTTCGTTTCAATCGGCACGACACTGTCCATGATCTCCGCACACACCCGGATGAAAGAAGTCATTCTTCCGGTTCTGCAGATTCCGATGACGCTTCCCGTAATACTTTCCGCCGTGATCGCAACAGAAATGGTGCTCAATGGAGAAACGGCCGGAATATCCTTTCCGTTGTCGCTGCTTGGAGTGTTTAGTATTGTTTACCTGACCGCGTCGTACTTTATTTTCGAATACGTGGTCGAAGAATAAATATGAAGATCCGAATTCTGGCCATTCTGTCTCTGCTTTTAATTCCCGTTTCACTCTATTTCGCCTTTATCTATGCGCCTACTGAAGCAACCATGGGGCACCTCCAACGGATTTTTTATTTTCATGTGCCCGTAGCAATTCTGTCCTACACCTCGGCCCTCCTGCTCGGGTTCGCCAGCCTGATGTATCTCATCAAGGGAGATCTGAAGTGGGATCGGCTGGCGTATTGCTCCGCGGAACTGGGAATTCTATTTACGGTGACCACGCTGCTTTCCGGGATCATATGGTCGCATCCGGCCTGGGGAACATGGTGGGAGTTTGATGCGCGTCCCACGCTGGAACTCATGCTGGGTCTACTCTTCGTGGGCTATCACATGCTCAGGGCTTATCTGCCAGAACGCGAAAGCAGGGCCCGCCTTTCCACAGTATTTGGATTTCTTGCCGCGCTCGATGTACCGATCAACTACTTTGCAACTTACATCTGGGAGCAGCACCATCCGCGGGTGATTGGGCCGGGAGGCGACCTCGACCCCGATATGGGTATCGCACTACTGGTGACTTCGATCACTTTCATCATCGTCTATGCGTATCTACTGGCACAGCGTATCGAGATCGCAAAGATGGAAGAAGAAGTCGAATACTTTGAACAGGTGGTGCAGGCATGATGCCTTCAATCGACGTTGCACTGAAAAGCATAGTCGCGGCCTACAGCGTGATATTTGGAGGCATCTTCATCTTTATCTGGCTGATGTTCGGACGGCAGCGCAAACTGGAAAAGAAACTGGACCAGATTCGTGAAGATCTTCGCGATGCGAAGCAAGAGGAGTCCCGACGCTAAGTCTGTGAGCGCGATCAACAGACGTTTGAATGAATCGGCAGGCAAAAGTAAAAGTCCCCTCCTCAGCAGAGGAGGGGTGGATGCGCGACTAAGAAAAATAATGCGAAGCCACCACAACTCGCGCAGCCGGGGTGGTGTTGGTATCGGGACAGACTTAAGTCTGTCCCTCCTGTTGACCAACACCACCCCGGCGCTTCGCGCCACCCCTCCTCTGCTGAGGAGGGGAGTGTTCGCTTCTCCTCTCGCCACACAATCTGACCTTTATAGTCGGCGCCTACACTCGACATGAAGAAGCTGTTCGCAATATTTTCGATTTTCGTTCTTGCGACGGCCTCCTATTTCGTCTGGGTCTTGATCACGCTGCCGGACGTTCATTCACTGGTGCAAACCAATCCAAAGACCACTGCGCTGATGGAACAGCGGGCAGCCGAAAATGCGACGAAGCTTCAGCCTCTGCGCTCCTGGACCCCGTACAGGGGAATCTCCATTCACCTCCGCAATGCAGTGCTAGTGTCCGAAGACAGCGCATTCTTCCAGCATTCGGGTTTTGACTGGAAACAAATTCAGGAATCCGCGAAGCGCGATTGGGCGGAGAAGCGGCTGGTACGAGGCGCCAGCACGATCACGCAGCAACTGGCGAAGAATCTGTATCTGTCGACCTCGAAAAATCCGCTGCGCAAAATCCAGGAAGTCTTTATTGCCCGGGAACTGGAACGGAATTTACGCAAAGAACGAATTCTTGAGATTTACCTGAACGTGATCGAATGGGGAGACGGCATCTACGGCATCAATGCGGCAGCCAGCCGATATTTCGGGAAATCCGCAGGTGAACTAAATCCGGAAGAAGCTGCCGTGCTGGCGGCCATGATTCCCAATCCGCGCAGATATACGCCGAACAAGAACGGTGCTTATCTTGAAAAGAGAAAAGGTGAGATTCTGGACCACATGGTCCAATGGCACTATCTCGATAGAGCGGACTATGATGCCGCTCGAATCCGTCCTGTTACTTACCGCTGACCTTTGACGGCGGAGTATCCGTATTCGGCTTCTTCTTATCCAAAACCATCATCAGAACGAAGCCGGCAATGACGCCCACTCCACCCAGTAATACCGCGATTGTAAAACTATCCATTCTTTCCATGGGCAATAGTATACCGGTTAAAAAAGGGACCGGACTCCATCACGTTTTTCGCGGAAGAGTCCGGTCCACTTTTCTATGCGAGAGGGACCACCTTGATAAAGATGATGACCAGGGTGTAGAGACCAAGCGACTCGATCAGCACGAGACCGAGGAGCAGTGCGAATCGAATTGCCGGAGCAGCCCCTGGATTGCGCGCGAGACTTTCGCAGGCGGCCGCAATCGCCTTACCTTGGGCCAAGGCGCAGATCGACGAGGCAATGGCCATGGCAAAACCGGATGTGATGGCAACCCAGTTCACTTCACCTGCCGCCTTCTCTCCTTGAGCAAACACCGGCGATGCAAACGCCAGCATCGCCAGCGTCACCATCAACAATGCAAAAACTTTTCTATTCATGAATAACTCTCCTTAACGTGATCGGTAATACGGGACTTGCCATACGGAGGTGGTTGCCGTCCAACCCTCTTACAGTCCGGCCTCACGCGTACAGCGAACCAACGGACAAACTAATGATCTTCGCTGGCCACAGCCATCGAGAGATACATCTGGGACATCGTGATAAAAATGAATGCCTGAAGAAAACCGCCGAAGACTGCAAACGCGATGAATGGCAGCGGCAGTAGTAAAGGTGCGATTCCGAAGAAAATAACAATCAACAGTTCTTCCGCGAAGATGTTGCCCCACAAACGAATGGTGAGCGACAGCGGCCGAGCAAGGTGACTGATCAGTTCAATGGGTATCATTAACGGCGCCATCAAAGGTACCGGGCCCATGAAATGCTTCAGATATTTCACCACCCCATGCTTTCGCATGCCGGCGAAATTGTAATAAAGAAAAATGAAGGCGGCGCAACCCGCAGGTACATTCGCATTGCTGGTGGGAGATCCAAATATGGGAACCAATCCCAAAACGTTGCAGACCAGGATAAAGAGTCCGAGCGTACCGATGATGGGAACGAATTGATGCCCACCGTGCCCGATATTTTCTTCCACCTGTCCGTTCAGAAACTCCACGACGAGTTCCATCGACTGCTGAAGCTTGCCGGGATTTTCAACCGAAAGCCGCGACTTGACGATCAGAGTGAGAATCATGAGCACCAGCACGACAATGCCGCCCATGACCAACTGCATCGGGATTACATCTTCACCGGCGGGAACATGAACGCCAAAAACAGACAAAAGGGATGCAAACGGCGGGCCGAGTATTTCGTTGACCCACTTCACTATCAGGAGCTGATGTTCTTCCATGCTTTTCCAATTTCGAAAATTGATACCAAGAGTATGGCTAAGACGTAGACCAGCAGGCCGGTTACAATCAATGCCGGAACCAAAAGCCGAAAGCGAATCGTAACATACAGAGTCAGAGCGATCAAAGCGTATCGGCCTATATATTGCCAGGCCACTCGCTTGCCGACCGGACCGGTGCCGCCTTCGAGAACGACAAAATCGACGGCACGCTTGAGCCAGTGAAAATTAATCAGCGACAGGACGCCTCCCACGGCGATGCTGGCTCCGGCACGGATGGAATAAAAGAAACACGTCGCCAGGGTGCACAGAACGAGCAGAAGCAGGGCGATTCGATCGACTCTACGGTCGAAGGACGCGTTTTCGAAGGTCATTCGGAAGAGTCCGCGTCCGGCTTTTGCTGACGCTTCTCCTCCCGCTCCGCAGCGGAAATGCTGCGAAAAAAACTGACAAATCCGGATGCAATGCCGAAAAGCAGGAACACGATCTTCAGGTAGCTCGTCCCCAACCATCGGTCCAGGTAAAAGCCAATTCCATAACCAATCACGATGGAAATCGGAAACACCATCCCGATGCCAATCAGGGAAGAAAGCTGCTGAAAAGATGCACGTTTGTCGGCTTTTCTCTTGTCCATGGCTGTTTTTGATGTTGTATAATCCGCTGCCTGAAAGCGGTCCCCTCGGCCGCAAGTACTTATCTTCCCATAGTATGTATATTCTCGAAGGAGGAGTTCAATGTTGAACAGGCTGAAACTGCTGGCGCTTTTGGCGTCTCTCACCGCTGGCCTCACAGCGTGTGGAGAACTGGGACCGGCCCCCAAACCGGCCGACGAGCCCGTCAAGACCGAGGCAAAGCCTGCGGACGTGGCTGAAGGCCCATATTACGAAATCACCAAGGAAGAAATCACCAGCCATGCGGACTGGACCAGCCGAAACATCACGGTCATGGGTGTCAAGTTCGGAGATAAGACAGATAGCGTGGTGAAAAATCTGGGCGCACAACTGGGCGAAACCAAAGTTCTTTCCGATGAATACCTGACCTACCACCAGAAAAACGCAGTCGGAGTATACACGTTCAAGTTGACTGGAAAGGTCAAACGCATCGAACTCTTCCAAAGTTTTGCAGACCAGATTGCGGATCCCAAACTCAAGGCACTACTCCGGAGCGGTGACCTCAAGCAGATGCACGACATCTTTGGGATGGAAGAAACTATGGAAGACAAGCCCGAAGAAATGGGCACGGAGTATGTCTACGACAATAAGGGAATCCGAGTCATCAAGTACAAGGGCGGTAATGTCGGCTTGAGATTTTCCGAACTGAGAAAGTAACCGACAGGTGGCTGTACTATTCCCCTCCTGAAGGAGGGGTGGCCGCGCCGGTACCGGCGCGGCCGGGGTGGTCTGTCCATCCCACCCTCTTTGAAATCGCCGCAAAGAGAGACGAAATTCCGCAGACAACACATGTTCGAGCACCGGATTCTTCATCGGAATACCGAGGCTGTGCTCGAAACGATTAGAAAAGCATTTGAACCACCACCCCGGCGCTTCGCGCCACCCCTCCTGTCCAGGAGGGGAGATGCCGATTCGTTTACGCTGAGCTAAGTATTTTTATGCCGTTACAGCGGCCGCAGCCCGACCGCATCGCGTGCGAGATTGATGAACGGGTCCGGATAGAAACCAATCCATAGTGTAAGAATCACCGCGACCGCCATGGCAAACACGATTCCCGGCGACAAATTCAGTCCCGTCTTCTCGTTGGATTCCTTCATGAACATCGCCACAACAATGCGCAGGTAGAAATAAACAGAGACGGCCGCGTTCAAAACAGCGATGACGGCCAACCGGGCATGGTCGGTTTCAATCAGTCCGGCAAACAGAAGATACTTCCCAATGAATCCCGCGGTAGGAGGCATTCCTGCAAGAGAAAGCAGAAAGATCAGCATCAGAATGGCCGCGGTGGGCTGTTTGTAAATCAGGCCATTGAGATCATCGATCTGTTCACCAATGATGTTCTTGCGCCGCAGGGCGACAACCAGGGCCCAGACTCCGATATTGGTGAACGTATAGGCGATCAGATACAGGGGAATCGCCGTGACTCCTGTCGGATTCCCAGCGATCAAACCCAACAACAGATATCCGGCGTGCGATATTGAAGAATATGCCAGCAGACGCTTGATATTCGTTTGCGTCATTGCAGCAATGTTGCCGACCGTCATTGTGAGAACCGAAACGCCTATCAATATCGGCATCCACTGATCACGCAGCGGCGCAATCGCGGTCAGAAAAATTCGCATCATCATCGCAAAGGATGCGGCCTTCACAGCAACCGACATGAACGCCGTAATGGACGTGGGCGCTCCTTCATACGCATCGGGCGTCCATTGATGAAACGGCACCGCGGCAATCTTGAAAAAGATCCCGGCGCAAATCGTGACCATAGCAATCATCGAGATCGGATCTGTTCCTCCGCGCTGGGCAAGGGCTTCGGCAATATCTTCAAACTTGGTCGATCCGGCAATGCCGTATAGCAATGACATGCCGTAAAGCAACACTCCCGAAGAAAACGCCCCAAGCAGAAAGTACTTCAGCGAAGCTTCATTGGAACGCTGATTCCCGCGCAGAAATCCGACCAGGATGTAGGTTGCAATCGCCATGGTTTCCAGGCTGATATACAACGTAATTAAATCCATGGCGCCGGCCATGAACATCATGCCCATGGTGGTGAACATGATCAGCGCGTAATACTCACCGTGATGCTCGCGCTCGATATCGAGATACCGCATGGAAATGAAAATCGTGAGCGCAGCACCAACCAGGAAGAGCAGTTTGAACAACCACGAGAACTGATCGATGATCAGCAACCCGTTGTAGGCGAATACGGATTGAATACCGTACAAGCGGATCAGGAAATATCCCGACCACGCAATACCGCCGAGGCCGATATAGCCCAGCCACTTCTTGTTTTCCACCAGCAGATCGGCGATCAGCAGGATCATGCCAAACAGCATGAGCTCCAGTTCCGGAGCGATAGCTCCGAGGTCCTGCAGATTAAAGAATTGACCCATTACCGGATGTCTCCAGAAACTTCATTAGCCGGCTTTGCGTTTTGCGCGTTGCGTGGCGATTCACCCTTGAAATACTCCGGCTGAACCGCTTCGACAAGTTTGTTAACCGGCCTCTCCAGGAACTTTGTAAACGAAGTGGGATACAAGCCAATCCAGAACGCCACGATAATCAGCGGTATCAGCGTCGCAAGCTCGCGTGCATTCAAATCCAGCAGATCCTGGTTCTTTGGATTCTCGTTCTTACCGAACATCGTGCGCTGATACAGCCACAGCATATACGCGGCGCCAAGAACAATGCCTGCGCCACCAAAAACCGCATACCAGATGTTGGCCTGCAGCGCGCCCATCATGATGGTGAATTCCCCGATGAACCCATTGAGCAGAGGCAGACCAATCGACGACATGGTCATGATCAGGAATACCGTCGCATAGACGGGCATGACGTTGGACAACCCGCCGAACTGAGCAATCTCACGAGTGTGACGCCGTTCGTAAATAATGCCGACGATCAAGAAGAGCGCTCCCGTGGAGACGCCATGGTTAATCTGCTGCAGAATGCTGCCGTTGAGTCCGTTTGGATTCAGGGCAAACATTCCCAACATTACAAAACCCATGTGACTGACGGACGAATAGGCCACCAGCTTCTTCATATCCGGCTGCATCATGGCCACCAGTGCACCATAAACAATGGCGATGATCGCCAGAGTCATCATCATCGGCACGAAGTGAACCGATGCCCAGGGCAGTATCGGCAGGCTGAATCGCAGAAAACCATATGTTCCCATCTTCAGCAAAACGCCGGCCAGAATAACGGAACCGGCTGTCGGCGCTTCAACGTGCGCGTCGGGCAGCCAGGTATGAAACGGGAACATCGGAACCTTGATCGCGAATCCGACGAAGAATGCCAGGAACACCCACCACTGAAAATTCTGTGCCAGGTACGGCGCCATGGCATGAAATGCCTGAACACTGAAAGTCGGCGCCGTTCCGAACTGCGCCGCGATTTCCGGATGACTCATCGCAATCGACGGATAAGTGAAATACAGCGCCAGAATTCCCAGCAACAGCAGCACGGATCCAACCAGCGTGTAGAGGAAGAATTTAATGGCCGCATAAAGCCGGCGCGGTCCGCCCCAGACACCGATGAGGAAGTACATCGGAACGAGCATGACTTCCCAGAACACGTAAAACATGAAGAAGTCGAGGGAGATGAAGACTCCAAGCATGCCGGTCTGCAGCATCAGCATGAACGCGTAGTACTCTTTCGTCCGGTTCTCGATTGCCGTCCAAGACGAGAGCACGGCCAGGGGCCCGAGGAACGTTGTCAGCATGATCAGAAGCAGCGTAATGCCGTCGATACCCACGTGATAATTCGCGCCCAGCGACTTGATCCACGTGTAATTCTCGACAAACTGCATCTTCTCGGAGTTGCCCACGTCGAACCAGAACCACAACGGCAGTGAGACCAGGAATCCGGATAAGACCACGAGGTTGGCCCACCAGCGGATCAGAGTCTTGTTCTCCTTGTTCATGAACAGGAGAACGAACATCCCGGCCAACGGCCAGAAGGCAACGATGCTCAGGATATGTTGTCGGAAAAAATCCATTGAATGCTCCCTACTTTCCCCACAAGACGTAGCCGACCAGGATCAATACACCCACGATCATGGCCAGCGCGTAATTCTGCGCATACCCGGTCTGAATCAGTCGAAGCAGCGAACTGAACGTTCTGAGAAAGCCGCCGACAAATCGGACCAGTCCATCGACGATCCAGCGGTCCCACCAGCTCGATCCCGTCGCACTTTGCGTCGTACTTGAAGCGACGCCATTGACGATTCCATCGACGACAGATCCGTCGAATTTCCAGAGTCCGGTACCCAAATCCTTGGCTCGATTTACAAACAGCGCATCGTAAATTTCATCCACGTACCACTTGTTTGCCAGAGCGGTATACAGCCCCTTGAATTGAGCCGATACTCGATCCGCTCGGTCGCTCTTCTTGTAGTAAGTCGAATACGCAATGTAGATACCAATCAGTGCCACCACGACAGATAAGCCAGCCAGTCCTATTTCTACACCATGGCTGAACTCATGAGTGCGCGCTGCTGCCGCTTCAACCGCAATCGGAATGGGTTCGAATACCGGTTCGAGCCAGTGCTCGATAAGATTCGGCACGGGCAGCCACGCCGGAAATCCAACCCAACCGGCAACGATCGACCCCGCTGCCAGCACCATCAACGGAATCGTCATAGATTTCGGAGACTCGTGAATGTGGTGTTCGGTGTGATGATCGACGTGCGACTCGCCAAAGAACGTCATGAACAGCATGCGGAACATATAGAACGCAGTTGTTCCCGCCACAAGGACACCCAGAATCCACAGCAGAATATGCCCATGCGGACTGGAGAAGGCCCGCCACAGAATTTCATCCTTCGAAAAGAAGCCTGCCAGCGGCGGGATGCCCGCAATCGCCACAGTGCCAATAGCCATTGTCCAGAACGTGATGGGAATCTTCTTGGCGAGGGCCCCCATCTTTCGCATGTCCTGCTCATGATGCATCGCGTGAATGACGCTGCCGGACCCAAGGAACAGCAGGGCCTTGAAGAACGCATGCGTCATCAGATGAAAGATGCCGGCTGTGAATGCACCCACACCGAGCGCCAGGAACATGTATCCGAGTTGGCTCACCGTTGAATACGCCAGCACGCGCTTGATATCGTTCTGGACGACTGCAATGGAGGCTGCAAACAACGCCGTCAGTCCACCAATGACCGCGACCACACCCATGGCCTGCGGCGCCAGCTGAAAGATCCAGTTGCTGCGGGCCACCATGTACACACCGGCCGTGACCATCGTGGCGGCGTGAATCAATGCGCTGACGGGCGTCGGACCTTCCATCGCATCGGGCAGCCAGACAAACAACGGAATCTGCGCGGACTTTCCCGTCGCGCCCACAAACAGCGCCAGAGCAATGGTGACAAACAGCGCGTCTCCGACGTGGTACATGCCGTTGGCCGCTCCTTCGCGAACAGCCTCACCCACCTTGGTGAATTCCAAACTCCCGAAGGAAACGAAGATCAACATGATGCCGATCGACAATCCCCAGTCTCCCACTCGGTTGACGATGAATGCCTTCTTGGCAGCGTCGCCGGCGCTTTTCTTGAGGAAGTAATATCCGATTAGAAGATAGGAGCAGAGACCAACACCTTCCCAGCCGATGAACATCATCACGTAGTTGCTGCCAAGAATCAGCGTCAACATTGAAAACATGAAGAGATTCAGGTACGCAAAGAAACGGTAGAAGCCGTCTTCTTCGTGCATGTAGCCGGAAGAATAGACATGAATCAGGAACCCGATGCCGGTAACGACCAGCACCATGATGGAAGACAACGGATCCAGCAGGAATCCCCAGTCGATCGTGAAGCGGGCGAGGCCGTCTTTCGTGTGCGCATCTCCGGCATTGATCCATTCATACACTTTCACCGTGTGTGATCGATGCTCGGGATCCAGATGCACCAGTTGGTTCACTGCGCCAACCGCAAAAATGAAGGCAAGCAAGACCGCGCCGCAGGCAATGAATGCGACGACGGACTTTGGCATGCGCTTCCCGAACAGGCCGTTGATGATAAAGCCCACCAGAGGGAATAACGGAATGATCCAGATCAGATCGAGGAAATTCATGCCTACCACTTCATGATGTCAATTTCGTTGATGTTCATCGTCTCCTTGTTCTTGAACATGGCAATGACGATTCCGAGACCCACGGCAGCTTCCGCCGCGGCGACGGTAATTACAAATATCGAGAAGATCTGGCCGGTCACGTGTTGATGGTGAGCGGAAAAGGCGATCAGGTTGATGTTGACGGCGTTCATCATCAACTCGATCGACATCAGGATGACCATGATGTTCCGGCGGGTGAGAACACCGATCACTCCAACCGTGAAGAGTGCCGCTCCAAGAAATAAGTAGTGATATGTGGAAACCATTAATCCACCTGAGTCTTTCTTTTTGCCAGGATTACCGCACCGACGATGGCAACGAGAAGCAAGATCGATGCAATTTCAAAGGGCAGCAGAAACTTCGTAAACAGAGCTGTGCCGACGGCCTGAGTATTCTCGACGATGGAATTCGCCGCCGCATCCGCGGGCTCCGAAAGTACAAAGGAATCCTTGCCTTTGAAAATCGCATACACGAATTCCGCGACCAGAGCAGCCGCCGCAATTAGCGCAATCGTCCACTGGCGGTTGAATTGGCGCTCTGAAGCGGAACGCTCCAGAGAGATCAACATGATGACGAAAACGAAAAGCACCAGAATTCCGCCAACATACACAATCACTTGAACGCCGGCGAGAAACTCGGCGTGCAGCGTCAGAAAAATTCCGGCAACTGCCAGAAGTGTCGAGGCCAGAAAGACCGCACTGTGAACGATGTTCTTCTGCGTGATGACAAGAATTGCCGAAACCAAAGCGATGGCGGCAAAAACATAAAATAGGATCAGTTCGAGCATCAGATTATTTGGTGTAAATCAGCGGCTGAACACCCGCTTCCAGTTGCTGCCGGTTCAGCTTCATATCCCTGCGGCCGTAAAGACTTAATTCAAATTCCTGCGTCAACTCCAGGCATGGCGTCGGACACGCGTCTTCGCAGAGGCCGCAAAACATGCATCGGGAAAGATCGAAGGTGTAGGTTGTCAGAGCCTTCTTCCCTGCCGGGTCTCGCTCCCATCCCACTTCAATGCAATGCTCCGGGCAGGCCAGCGCGCAGAGATTGCAGGCAATACAGAGGGTCTCTCCAGTAACCGGATCGTTGTTCAGGCGCGGCGCACCACGAAATCGTTCCGCCACCTTGGCGCGTTCCTTGGGATATTGTTCGGTGTAGTTCTCAGAGGGACGCTGATAGGAGAATGTCAGGAGCAGGCCCTTGATCAGATCGTAGAAAAAAACCTTTTTCAGAAAACTCAGGTCGGGACGTTTGACAATCACTGGGTACCTCCCAACACCAGGACCAGAACTGCGGTAATGATGAGATTGGCGATCGCCAGCGGCATCAATACCTGCCAGCCCAGCTTCATCAATTGATCGTAGCGATAGCGTGGCCAGCTGGCTCGAAACCACAAATAAAAATACAGGAAGACGATGACTTTAAGTGCAAACCAGGCAATGCCGGGAATCAGATCCAGAAATCCCAGCGCGGCGATATTGGGAAACGGCCGCAGCCATCCGCCCCAGAACAAAGTCACCGCCATCGACGAAATCACGATCATCGCCGCGTATTCGGCCAGGAAAAACAGGGAGAAGCGAAAACCGCTGTACTCGGTGTGAAAGCCGGCCACCAGCTCCGATTCCGCTTCGGGCAAATCAAACGGAGCACGATTGGTTTCTGCAACACCACAAATGAAAAACAGGATGAAGCCGAGTGGCTGCAGGAACACGTACCAGTAGTGGCTATCACGCTGCGCTTCGACAATGCCGACAAGGCTGAGCGTGCGCGACAACATCAGCACGCCCATGATGGAAAACCCAAGCGCGACTTCGTAACTCACCATCTGCGCCGCAGACCGCAACGCGCCAAGCAACGGATACTTGCTGTTCGATGCCCAGCCGCCGAGGATAATTCCCAGAATTCCGATGGAGGAGATGGCCATGACATACAGCGCGCCGATGTTGATATCGGTAATAAACAGACCGATGTCGCGGCCGAAAATGTGTATCGTTGGCCCAAACGGAATGACGGCAAATACGATAAATGCGGGAACCAGAGTGATGACGGGGGCCAGCGTGAATATCCAGCGGTCGGCGCGGGCGGGAACAATGTCTTCCTTCAACATCAGCTTCAGACCATCGGCAATCGGCTGAAGCAGACCGTGCGGTCCGACGCGCATGGGACCGAGTCGAACCTGCATGAACGCGATAACTTTACGTTCCAGCAGCGTCAGATATGCAATCACACCAGAAAGCGCACCAAATACCACGCCAATCTTGATCAGCGGGATTACTACATAGTCGATTGCATATTCCATCAGCGGTCGATTTCTCCCAACACAATGTCCAGAGTTCCGATCACGGCCACAACATCGGCCACCATGTGACCGGCAACCATCTGTTTTAATGCCTGCAGATTTACAAAGGAAGGCGGACGAACGCGAGCCCGGTACGCCATGGTGCTTCCATCACTGACGATGTAGTAGCCCAACTCGCCTTTGGGCGATTCGATCGAGTGATAAATATCTCCCACCGGCGGCTTGATGATCTTGGACAGCTTGGCCATGAGCGGGCCGGTCGGAATTTTTTCCACGGCCTGCGCCACGATGCGCGCCGACTGCCGCATCTCTTCCATGCGGACCATGTAGCGATCGTAGGTATCTCCCATCGAACCGGTCGGAATATCAAACTCGAATTCCGAATAGCAGGCATAGGGCTTCGCCTTGCGAAGATCCCAATTGACGCCGGATCCTCTCAATGCCGGACCGGTGAGGCCAATATCGATTGCCGCTTTTGCGGTAATGGCACCGACTCCTCGTGTCCGACCAATCCAGATGCGATTCTGAGTCAGCAGCGTTTCGTACTCGTCGACCTTTTTCGGAAAATCCTTTATGAAGGTGCGAACCTGATCCTCGAAACCTTCATACAATTCATACTGCGTGCCGCCAATGCGGAACATGTGCGTGGTCAGCCGGGCGCCGCAATAATTTTCGAAGATCTTCAAAATCTCTTCGCGCTCGCGAAACGCGTAAAGGAAAACCGTCATCGCGCCAATGTCCAGCGCGTGCGTACCGAGCCAGAGAAGATGGCTGGTGATGCGGTTCAATTCCGTCATGATCACGCGAATGTATTGGGCGCGGGGCGGCGCGACAACGCCGACCATTTTCTCGATGGCTTCGCAGTAGCCCAGGCAATTGGACACCGCGGCAATATAGTCCATGCGATCGAGCGTCGGAACAAATTGGCCGAAGGTCTGATGCTCGCCCAGTTTCTCCACACCGCGATGGAGATAGCCGATCACACACTCTGCATCGATGACGCGTTCCCCATCCAGTTTCAATTTGACCTGGAGCACTCCGTGCGTCGACGGGTGCTGCGGCCCCATGCTGACTGTCAGTTCACTTGCGTCAAATAGTGTTTCTTGAGTCGACATTGTTTTTAATCCGTTGGGGTGATGTAGTCGGGCGACTCGTGCCGCGCTTCACCGACGTAGTATTTCTGTCCGGAATCAATGCCCAGGTGCTTGCGCACCCATTCCACATCCTGAAGTCTCAGGTCGTAATCCTTGCGCAACGGGAAACCAGCCCAATCTTCCGGCAACAGAATGCGACGAAGGTCCGGATGATTTGCGAACTTGATGCCAAACATGTCGTACGCTTCGCGCTCGAGCCAATTCGCAGTGCCCCAGACCGCAACCACACTCGCAACCTGTTCCCATTCTTTGGTCCGCGTCTTTATTCGGAGATACGCGTTCTTCTCAAAGGAATAAAGGATATAGACCAGCTCGAATTCTTCTTCCTTCGGCCAGTGCACCGCGGTTTCGTCCGCCAGGTACGTGAACTGCCAGGGACTGGTATCCCGCAGGAATGTCATGATCTCCACCAGCCGGGCTTTCTTGATTTCAATCTGGTTCTGCCCCAGGAATGAATACGCTTTCACAATTTCTGCGTTGAATTTTTCCTTGAGAACGTCGACCAGAGGATCCGACCAGGGTTCCTGAACGGGTCCTTTCGGTTTTGGCGGAGCGGCCGGTGCTGCGGGCTTCGGAGGAGGCGGCGGAACGGCTCCGGCTGGCTTCGGTGGAACGGGCGGAGCGGCCGGTTTCGGAGGAGTTGGAACTGCTGCTGCCGGCTCCGTCGGAGCTGCCGGTGGCGCCTGAGATTCGTCTTTCGGTTTGTTATTTTCTTCTGACACGACTATGTAATTTCAAGTACTGAGGACGGAACAAAGCCAAGAGATTCGAACATATCAGTTACAACCCTGTCAACGGCTTATCACGTCGCGGGAACCGCAAATTCCGAGGGAGAGTCTTGAGCTTTGCGTTGTACCAGAACTTTGAAGCGTTCTCCCATGTTTCCCGGGAGAATTAATTTCTTGATGGACTGCAGGCGCTCGATCGATTCCGCTGTCCCGGAATGAGCCAGTCGTTCAATTTCTTCAAGGATACCAAGGCCGATCAAAAAATCCATCTGCGATGACAGCGAGGAAACTTCCAGCAAAGCGGACTTTCCGGCCTCGATGAGATCCGAGAAATTGACGTGAGCCGTGATGTCCTGCTCGCCGATACGAATGTAGGGGTCTTCACTTAACTGGTGGTGCCAGTAGCACATGAGCGTGCCCCGAGGACGGGCATAGAACTCGCGTGCGAGATATCCGTAGTCGATCGCCAAATGAAATCCCTGTTTCAAAGATCCCGCAATTCGGCGTACCCAGTTGCGAGCATCAAGGCTGATATCGGCAATGCAACCCTCCTCGATCGGAGCGTCGATCGGGACTTGCGGGGCATACTCGATTTCGAAGAAGCGTTCGTCGTTGCATTCGACATAGATTTCGCGCACCACGCCATTCCTGCGTACAAAGCGATGAACCGGTAGCGCATCGAAAAACTCGTTTGAAAATATACAGCCGGTCATGCTCCTCGGAAGCTCGTCGATCCATTCGACGTCAAAGCCATGCAAGGCCTGTTGCTGCCGTTCGCGCATCGCCGCACTCCGTTCCAGGACTCGATAGGGGAATCTCGCCGATCTGAGGATATCGCGAGCCAGAAGACCTGCTCCGGCACCAAGCTCGATCACCGTGAAAGATTCCGGAAGAACACCGATTTCACCGGCCATCGCGGCAAAACGGCGGGCGAGCAACTGGCCGAATATCGGATCGAGATTGGACGAAGTGTAGAAATCGCCTTCTTTTCCAACTGGGTTTCGCGACCCGGAGTAATAGCCGAACTGCGGATGATACAGAACCGCATCCATGTAGTCGCGAAAGGATATCGGACCGTGATCCTGAATTCGCTGACGCAGAGTTTGAACTAGCTGGGAAGACATCGGAAGGCTACTCTAATTTCCGTCTGCTGTAGACGCGATCTATGACCGCGCAACTTTCGCAAGCTGAAAGATCATGCGCGGTCATAGACCGCGCCTACAAGGGAAAGGCCGCCAGAACCTGGCGGCCTTTTAGTTCAATTCAAATATCACAAAGGTCAGATCTTCATTCCGATGCGATCCATCTCCTCTTTCGCGGCCTGTGTGATTCGCGGGTCATTCTTCACATCATCGAACCGCACGCTGGTTGGCCTTTTCGCAATGGTCATGCGATCGATTTTGTCCTGCAGCCGCATCAATCCGTAAAGCAGGGCTTCCGGACGCGGCGGGCAGCCGGGCACGTACACGTCGACAGGAATCACGTGATCCACACCCTGCAGCGTGGCATACGTATCAAACGGTCCACCTACATTCGAGCAGGCTCCCATGGAAATGACCCACTTCGGATCGGGCATCTGATCATAAACGCGGCGAACAATGGGCGCCATTTTCAGCGTCACGGTTCCTGCGACGATGATGAGATCCGACTGCCGCGGGCTGGGACGGAAAATTCCCGCGCCGAAGCGGTCCATATCGAAGCGCGACGCGCCGGTAGCCATCATTTCAATAGCGCAACAGGCAAGACCAAACGTCATTGGCCACAATGCCGATTTTCGGGCCCAGTTAAACAGGGAGTCGACTGTCGTCGTAATGATGTTTTTTTCGAACCGATCTTCAATCCAGGCTGGCATAGATTTCTAAGCCCAATCCAGGGCGCCCTTCTTAATAATCCAAACATAACCAACGATTAAAATGCCGAGAAACACGAGCATTTCGACAAGACCAAACAGTCCAAGCTGATGAAACTGGATGGCCCACGGGAACAGAAAAACGGTCTCCACGTCGAAGATGACAAACAGAATGGCGACGACGTAATAGCGAATCGCGTAACGTTGGCGCGCGTCGGAATCCGGATCGACACCGCATTCGTACGGCGCCAGTTTCCCCGCCCCGCCCGTGCTGGGCCGGATCAGTTTCGCGATCAGCAGCGTCACGATGGGAAACATCATCGCCAGTCCGATAAATAGAAATATCGGAATGTAATTGGTCAGTACAGTCTGTTGCATTCGTTACTCACTCTCCACAACCCAGTGACGATTGCTTCAATGTCGCCATCGCATGCCCCATGACGGGCCGCACAGCGCCGAGACATTCTCGCACGCCTTTGACACTACCGGGCAAATTGATTATCAGGGTTGCCCCCCGAATTCCACAAGCGGCTCGCGATAGTGCCGCACGCGGCGTGTTCTTGGCGCCCTCGGATCGCATGAGTTCGGGAAGTCCGGGGACAACTTTCTCAACAACCGCCAGCGTCGCTTCCGGCGTGACATCTCGAGGAGAAAGTCCGGTACCTCCGGTAGTTACCACGAGTTGAACACCTTCGTTGCAGGCCCGCAGCAATCTCGCTTCTATTGCAGACCGGTCGTCCGGCAGAATATCAATTGACTGAACATCGAAGCCCATATCGGAAAGAATTCCCCGCGCCTCCGGGCCAGATAGGTCTTCACGCTTGCCGGCGGCAGCCGTGTCGCTGATCGTTAGTACGAGTGCGGTTCCAATCGACATATTTATGACGCTACGGACAGGTGCGTATCGCCCCTCCTGGCCAGGAGGGGCGGACGCGACATGAAAAAATATCGCGAAGCTTCCGCTTAAAGGAGCGGCCGGGGTGGTGGTTCAAATCACGAACTTTCTTCTCTTTGAACCACCACCCCGGCGATTCGCGCCACCCCTCCTGGCCAGGAGGGGCGATTTGAACCGGACATCTAACGTTCGTCCGATTTCTATTCCTTTCGAGACCAGTGCCCGCTTTTCCCGCCGGACTTCTCCAGCAATCGAACCGGGCCGATGGTGATTCCCTTCTCAACGGCTTTGCACATGTCATAGAGGGTCAGAGCCGCCATGGATGCTGCCATCAACGCCTCCATCTCCACGCCGGTTTCGGCTTTCGTGGTTGCAGTAGACCCCACGCGCGCGCCCGTGCGAGTCACCTCGATTGTGACGTCGACGTGAGTCAGAGGCAACGGATGACACAGCGGAATCAACGAAGACGTTTGCTTGGCAGCCTGGATCCCCGCAATGCGCGCCACTTCCAGCGCGTTTCCCTTGGGCAGCTGATTCGCGCGCAATAGCTTCACGGTAGCGGGCGCCATTTCCAGCAACGCTTCGGCCCGCGCGACCCGCAGGGTCTGCACCTTTGCCGATACATCCACCATGCTTGCGCGGCCTTTGGAATCGACATGAGTGAGTTTTTTCGCTGGCATAATGCGGTTCAATTCAGGGGAACGAATTTGGCCCAATCGCCGGCTTCGATGTTCCCTTCTCCCTGAGGAATGACGATCAGGCAATTCGCTCGCGAGAGTCCCGCCAGATCTGAAGACCCTTTCCAGGGCGCGGTCCGAATCCGGTAGCTGCCGAATTCGAAGTGAACCAGAGCCGGAACGATAGCCGTACGCGCGGCATCTCGTTTTGCCGGAACCTCCAGTTTCGCTTCAAGCAGTACGGGTCTGCAATTTTCAGCTTTGAGCAGGCTCAGGATCAATGGACGCACGAAAATATCGAAGGCGACCATCGTCGACACCGGATTCCCAGGCAGACCAAAGACGAATGTTTCGCCGCGATGTCCGAACACCGTTGGCTTACCGGGCTTCATCGCCACCGCATCAAAGAGAACCTTCACGCCGAATTCCGCAAAAATTTCTTCGACGTGATCGTACTTTCCCATCGACACGCCACCAGAAACCAAAAGGATGTCGCACTCCAACCCCCGCCGGATTTTGTCCCGCAGGTCCGGCAGCGTATCGCTCGCGATACCGAGCATCCGGGGTTCTGCGCCGGCATCCCGCACCTGGGCATGGAGCGTGTAGCTGTTGCTGTTGCGGATCCGGCTGCTATCCGGACTCTCTCGGACTTCCACCAGTTCGTCGCCGGTGGCGAGAATGGCAACCTGGGGCCGCCGGGAAACTGCAACTTGAGATTTGCCGACACTGGCAAGAGTTCCGATGTCCGATAGTTGAATTCTCTTTCCGGACTTCAGGAGACAGTCACCCTGTCGCGCCTCGGCGCCCTGACGCAGCAGACCGTCTCCCACCTGTACACCGCGTAGGATGCGAACCCGATCTGGCGCCAATCGCTCGGAGTGCTCCACCATCACGACAGCATTCGCACCAACCGGTAGAGCAGCGCCCGTCATGATTTCGCAGCATTCCGATTTCGAGACTACAACGTCATCGCCGGCAGGGCGTCCGGCTCGAGATTCGCCGATGATTCTTAGTTCCGCAGGGATTTGGGAGAGATCTTCGGATCGAACGGAAAACCCGTCGCGAACCGCTTTATCGAATCGAGGGGAATCCGCATCGGCGACGACATCTTCACGAAGAATGCGGTGCATCGACTCCGTCAGTGGCACTACTTCTGCCGGCATCCGGTCGGGCCGGGCCTGGCTCGATGCCAGCGCCATGACTGCTTCGATACCCTGCTCAATTGTGATCATCAAACATCTCGCCCGACACTTTGACGTGGGAAGGCCACGGATAGACCGTGACCCACAAGTCGACGGGAAAATCGTAATCGATCTCCACCGTGAACGTGGGGCCGCGCCGGGTGATATGAACGTCCTGCGTCGTGACCGGAACGCCCATGCTCTTGGCCTCTTCCAGAATCTCGGTGCGTACTTTCTGAGCTGTCTTTCTCTTGCTGACGGCGAATTTCACTTCCTGATTCACAAAGTCCGCAAATTGAAATCTCTGAAAATAGACGGGAATGATTCTGGACGCGGCCAGAACAGCAACAGCCAGCACGAGCAGCATGAACAGGTGGCGGGATCTGAGTCCGAACATCGAGCCGGATTATAACATGTGGTAAATTGACCCTTTTATGGAAGAGGTACGATGAAACGCATTGATGCTCCGTTACAACAGATCGATCCCGAAATCTTCGACGCCATTCAAAATGAAAGGCGGCGGCAGGAAACCGGCCTGGAAATGATCGCGTCTGAAAACTTTACCTACGAAAGCGTGCTGGAAGCAACCGGCTCCGTCTTCACCAACAAATACGCCGAGGGCTATCCCGGACGCCGCTACTACGGTGGTTGCGAGTTTGCAGACATCGTCGAAACGCTCGCGATCGAACGCGCCAAGAAACTTTTTGGCGTGGAACACGCCAACGTGCAGGCGCATTCGGGCAGTCAAGCCAACATGTCGGTATATCTCACGGCACTGAAGCCGGGCGATACCGTGCTGGGCCTGCCCCTTGCGCATGGCGGACATCTCACGCACGGTCATTCCCTGAGTTTTTCGGGAAAGTATTACCACTTCGTTCCCTACACGCTCCGCAAGGATACGGAGACGCTGAATTACGACGAAATTGAATCCCTTGCGCGGAGCGAGAAACCAAAGATGATCGTGGTGGGCGCCAGCGCCTATCCTCGAACCATCGACTTCGAAAGAATTGGAAAGATCGCACGCGAAAACGGCGCACTCATGATGACCGACATTGCGCATATCGCCGGATTGATCGCAGCCGGGGAACATCCGTCGCCCGTGGCACACGCCGAGTTCATAACCAGCACGACACACAAGACATTGCGCGGGCCGCGCAGCGGTCTGGTGATGTGCCGCGAATCGTTTGCCAAGGATCTGAATCGGTCCGTGTTTCCGGAAATGCAGGGCGGCCCGCTGGTTCACGTCATTGCCGCCAAGGCCGTGTGCTTCAAGGAAGCGTCGACCGAGGAATTCCGAACCTATATTCGGCAGGTGGTCCGCAATGCAAAAGTACTGGCGGCGCGCATTGCGTCGCGAGGATTCCGAATTGTCTCGGGAGGAACCGACACGCACCTGATGCTGGTAGACGTCTTTTCAAAAGGCATCAACGGCAAGCAGGCCGAACAGGCTCTGGACAAGGCCGGCATCACCGTCAACAAGAACACCATTCCCTTCGATGTCAACCCTCCGCTGACTCCCAGTGGAATTCGAGTCGGCACACCTGCCCTGACAACGCGCGGGATGGGTGAAGGCGAGATGGAAGCCATTGGAGATTGGATCGCGGATGTCCTGGAAAAAATCGACGATGAAAGCGTTCAGAAGCGAGTGAGAAAAGAAGTTGAAGCGTTGTGTGGGAAGTTTCCGCTATACGCAAAATCTGGGAATCGGAGCTGAAATCATCCGCTCCGATTCCCCGATTTTGAAGCTTACTGCTGCGGTTTCTGCGCTACGTTCTGATTCGCCAAACCTTTGAAGTACTCGGCAACCGGTTTGGTGTAGCCTTCCGGAGCCGCATCTTCCTGAGGCGATCGGGCATTCTCTTTGGCAACGAGAATTTCGAGTTGCCGGCTGATGGCAACCTCGGCATTACCGACCACTTCCTTCAACTTCGTCAGTTCGGCCGCGTCGATCACAACACCCTTGAGCGCCTGACTCTGGGCTGCATTCACCGCGGCGATGGCCTGCTGCAACGGTTCCGCTGCAGGATTGTTCCTGCCAACCTGATTCGCTGCCGTCTGCAGATTTTGGCTCACGTTGCCCAGCTCTCCGGCAAGCTGGCGGGGGTTCTGGTTTCCACCACCATAGTTACTACCGCCATACTGTCCGCCAAGCTGGTAGCCGCCGCCACCATTCCCATTCGGCTGGCCATTATTTCGACCCTGACCCTGGCCCTGCCCCTGTTGCTGGCCCTGTTGTCCCTGACCCTGTCCCTGACCCTGACCTTGGGCTTGCTGTTGGCCTTGGCCCTGGCCTTGACCTTGGCCCTGGCCTTGCCCTTGACCCTGACCCTGTCCTTGCGCCTGCTGCTGGCCTTGTCCCTGACCTTGACCTTGTCCCTGACCTTGTCCCTGGCCCTGTCCTTGGCCTTGTTGCCGTCCTTGCTGCCCTTGACCTTGGCCTTGACCCTGGCCTTGTCCCTGGCCCTGAGCTTGCTGCTGTCCCTGACCTTGCCCTTGACCCTGGCCCTGCTGACCCTGACCTTGCTGACCCTGACCCTGCTGACCTTGACCCTGTTGGCCCTGACCCTGTTGGCCCTGACCCTGCTGACCTTGGCCCTGCTGACCCTGACCTTGTTGGCCCTGACCCTGCTGACCTTGACCCTGCTGACCCTGACCCTGCTGGCCCTGACCTTGCTGAGCCTGTTGCTCCTGCATGCTTCGCTGTATGGAATTTAACTGACGCTCCGCATTCGTGGTCGCGTTCAAACTTGCCTGGAGCGCATTCTGTTGCTGGTTGGTTGCCGCAGCATTGGCCTGACCGAGGCGTTGAGCCGTTTCACCCAGGTAGTTCGCGGCTTCACTCTCGCGCTGGATGGCGTATCTGTAGTTCTCGGCGCCTTGACCTGCACCGGCCCTTTCGATGAAATCCGATGAGACTTCCATTCGCAGGGGAACCTGATTGTTCAACAGTTCATTCGCCGCAGCGCGGGCTGCACTGGCGGCCTTTGGATCCTGAGTATTTCGACCCGCCGTCTGAAGATCGCGAATGGAGTTATTGACCTGATCCCGCAATGCATCCTGCCGTTGAGACAGGGACTGGCTCTGTTGCCGTGCCTGCTGGGAATTGCTGTTCTCTGAGAGTTTCCGGGTCTCGTCGACGAGCTGATTCTGCTGACTTTGAGCATTGCGCAACTGCTGCTGCACCTGAGCCAGACTGGGCGCCGCATTATTTCCGCCGGCCTGACTTCCTGTTTGACCCAACGCGCGCTGCGCATTCTGAATCGCATTCGCTGCCTGCTGAGTTGCCTGTTGTTGCTGCTGCGGTGTTCCGCTGCGCGACGCCGACATATTCTGCACGGCCTGCTGCAACTGGCGTGTCGCTTCGGCAACTTTCGGATCCTGTGTATCCCGGGTTAACTTTTCCAGCTGCCGGAGCAGGTTCTGAGCCTCTCGCTGAATATCCTGTTGCGCGGCCTGATCCGCGGCACCGCCTCCACCATTGCCGGCCTGCGCTGCACGTTGCCGTGCGGCAGCTTCCTGGCGTTTGGCAAGGTCTGCCAGTTTCTTCGCGAGCTCATCAATCTCTTCTTGTTGCTGCTGGTCCTGTTGGCCACCGGCAGCCTGTCCTCGCTGGACGTTTTCGTACTGGTTCTTGCTCGTGTCGAGTTCCAGAGCGAACAAATCGGCGAGATCCTGTGCGCTGCGGCCGCCACCGCCTCCACCACCGCCGCCTCCGCCACCCTGTTGCACCTGAATCTGCGTATACAGCGCTGCAGCGTTAGATAGAAATTGGAGAGCCGTGCTCTCATAATCGCGAGCGACTTCCGGTTTTTCCTTCTTGAGATTATCCTGCGCCGGAGCCATCTGCTCGACGGCCTTCTTGAACAGATCCGTGATTTCCTTGACCTGTTTGTCGTCCGTCAACTGCCGGGCTTCCAACCGGCGAACGACGTTCTGGACATCGACCGCCAATTTTCCCTGACCTTCCGCAATCGCATTGAGATTGTCGACATACTCCTTCGGAGCAAATGTATCTTTCTTCGTGATGACGTTGAATGTCGCGACCTGAATATCCTTCTGACGCTTCACAAGAGCCTGGGCGGAATCGTCCTGCTGGCCTCGCTGTCCGCCGCCACCACCGCCGCCACCGCCTCCACGTTGGCCGGACTGGCTCTGGGTGAACTCGCGGCCGAACTGCCGAACTTCAATGTAGTAGAGGTCGCTGGTTGCCGAATTGGCGGGATCGTGATTATCGGTAGCCTTCGCGTAGTACATCACGAAGTCGCCGGGTTTTACACCGAACTCCTCCATAAAGAACGTATGGGAGCCGAGATATTCTTTGGGCGCCGGTCCCACTTTGCCGCTGTTCTTGAAGAGCTCGATCTTCTTCTCCGCTTTGCCGTTGACGGCATAGTAGATGTCGAGAGAATTGATACCGAAATCATCTTCCGCATGAACCTCGGCCAGCACCTCCTCGAGATTGGTCGCCGATACGTCGCGACCCGGCTTGGTGAACTTGATGATGGGCTTGTGATCCTCCAGAGCTTCCATGTTGTATTCTTCGAAGCCCTTGTAGGACTGCCGGCTGGTATCGGTGAGTTCCACCTGGAACGAGGTGTTGCGATCAATGGTGATGTTGGCCATCGCCTGCTTGGGGTTGTTCGGATTCGGCTTGAGCGGAATGGTTTTTCCGTCTTTAAAAATAATCCGACCGCCCGACAGCGGTTTGCTGCCGTTGGCAATGACCTCAACGGTCGTCCCCTTTAGCGCGACTAAATCAAATCCGTTTTCTTCCTTCTTATCCGCCAATCCTGTGTAAGACGGGAAGTGATAGGTGTAATCGAGCTTCTCGAGCTTCGGCAGGTCGGCAACTTTGATCAGGAACTCATCGGAACGGCGACCACCGGCGGACACGTAATAATGAACGGGATCCTGAATGTTGAAGATGCGATACCGGTACGTCGGTTGTTTATCCGGAACAACCTGCATGGAGGCGACTTCCCAGTTCGAACTATTGTCGTAACGAATATTGATGTCTGCCCGCTCCGGATCGAAGCCGGAAAGAACGGCGTCAATGGTCAGGTCCTCTCCCTTTGGCACTGTTGCATTGCCGGGTTTGACGGTGATGACGAGCGAAGAGACATCGGGTGGCTTCAATCCGCCTGCGGTCAGGAAGTTGATTCCATTCGGCAGGTACATCGAGGCGATATAGAGACCCACGACGAGTAACGCAACAAGCGCTCCGGAGGAAACCGCGAACGTGGTGATCTTGCGCTTATTGACCTGTTCGCCGAAGCGGACGTTGCGAGTCCTCTCGAGGGCGTCCTTAACGACGAGGTATCCGAACATTCCCTGGTCGGGCTTCGGCTTGTGGATGGCCTCCACGGCACTGACCAGACGATCTTCCAGTCCCGGATTCTTTTCCTGGACGAAGCGTGCGAGCTGTTCGTCCGTCGGCACGCGCCGCAGCGGCATGACGAGTGTCCGCACCACTGCCGCAACGAGCGCGGCAATGCCAGCGACCTTCAGGAAAGTAAGAAGCCAGAACGGAGTCTTGGGAGTGTTCGCCAAGAGGAGTCCGATCGCAATCGATGCCACAAGCACACCCAGGACCCAAGCCAAGCCCCGCGCCCAGATCAAGGTCTTCCACTTCGTTCGAACTTCGCCGATCTTCTGGAGTAGCTCTTCGTTAGGTTTCATCCATTCCTCCCCATGCCGAACAGTCCGGACCCGGTGCCCTTCGCCGGTACGACGGTCCCCGACGATGGCCTGTAACTCTTATTCGCAATATATATTTCTGCGATCGTGGCTAATATAGCAACTACTAATAAGTACCACCATGAAAGCTGGCGTTTGGCGTGCTCCAGTTGATCGTCGGAGGTAAATAAGCCCTTACTTCGTGCCTCCGCCGCTGTGCTCTGGACACTGGCGAGAAGGTCTTCCGGTGGAATCACATCCAGATTGCCCTCGTTCGAAGGTGGGTTTACGGCAATCACCTTGGAATCCCGGCCAACACGGATCTCATGGAATCCCGGAACTGCAGGAGTGAAAAAGCGCTGTTCCCCGGCGGCAAGCTCACCCAGAGACTGACGTTCGCCATTCGGCGTGATGACCGCAGCCGATCCTCCCACTAATGCACCGACGACGGGGATGCCCTCACCCAGTGCATACCACTCCCGGTTTTCCGTAGAATGCGAAAGGTACCGTGCAACTTCGATAAACATGGGAAGAAATGACGCTTTCAAGGGAAAGTCATTCCATCCGGACGATGACGCATTGTCGATTGAGGATCCAAATACCACCAGGCCTCGATCCGCACCCGAAGATTCCGCCATTGCCGGCGATCCGTCTTCGAACTTCACCAGAGCTGTTGCGCCCGGTTTCAATTCCATTTGCGTATAGCCGAAGAACTGAGCCGTGCTGAGAGTGAACTTCGCGGCGCTCTGGAATTTTTTGAAGATTGCATGATTCCGGTCAAAGCTCGTCATCGAAATCACAGGTCGTCCCAGATTCTGGTTCGCCAGCAGTTTTTCAACCGGTTTGACCGGCAATGAGGGGTAATTGCTCCACCAGTTCAGATCCGAGTATTCGCCAAGGATCACCAGCTGTCCCTGTCCCGTCTTGTGGAGTTCATTCAGGCGATTGCGTACGGCATCCGGCAACCGCGGCACGTCATTGATCACTACGACTTTGTAATTCGGGAGATCATCCGCGTGGACGTCGTTTGCAGTCGCGAGCGACACTTCCATGGGAAGTTCGGTGGACGCGGCAAATACGCCCTGGAGATAAAAACTCTGGCGTCTGCGATTGGAATCCAGCCGGCCGTCATCCAGAATCAGCACCTTCAGTTTTTCACGGCGTTCGAGGGAAAAGATAAATTCGTTATCCACCTGCAGTGGGTCGTCCGACGCGATCTTCACCTTTCCTTTGGATGCACCCACCTGCAAGTCGAAGCCCGTAAACTCGGCCAGCGCGGTGGAATTCACGGGTACCTGAATCATCTTGCGGCCGGCGACTTCCTTATCGTTGATCTCCAGCGATACCGGAACGGTAACGGACTGATCTTTCCGATAATTGTGAACCCGCGCCACCACTCGCCCTCCGAAAGTTCGGGTAAAACTGGTTGCATCCACGCTGACGTTATCGATTCCCACGTTTTTCGAGTTATCGACCGCCAGATTAATCATTTTTGCATCGACGTCTTTATCAATGACGCTCTCACGGCTCGATCGGTTCCAACCGGCACGCTGAAAATCGGAAATCATCACAAGCTGCCGGCGCTGACTGCCGAATTGCTGCAACGCACGATCTGCAGCGGCGAACGCTTCGTAATAACGCGTACCGCCGAAACTGGGTTCTATGGTGGAAACTGCGGCTTTCAGCTGGTACTTGTCCGATGTGGGTTTCATGAGAACCGTCGCGTTGTCATTGAACTGGACCAGCGTCATACGGTCATTAGCGCCCATCGCGTCGATTTGTTTGTTCGCTTCGGTTTTTAATCGATCGAAGTTCGTTCCGTAGCGCATGCTGTAGGAGTTGTCCAACAGCATCACAATCCCCTGAGCCTGTCCGCTGACCACTGCGGGCGTCGCCGATTCAGAGAAATACGGGCGCATGAATGCCGCGACCAGCAGTGCTAGAATCAGCAACCTGAGGAGCATCAGCAGCAGGTTCTTGAGTTTCTGCTGGCGAACCGCACGCTTGGGGACCTTCAGCAAAAACATCAGCGAACTGAAGCGGATCACTTCCGATTTTTCGCGGCGCACCAGATGCACCAGGACCGGAATCGAAAGCACCACCGTGCCAATTAGAAATAGAGGATTCAGAAACGACATATATAAATCGTACTCAGACGCTGCTGGCCCGCGCGGCAAGATACGAGAACAACCCCGCATCCAGCGGCTTTGACGTATTCATCAACGTCTTTCCAGCACATTGGGATCCTAAGCTTAGAATTCCACGTGGACAAGTTGTCG
>JADMIO011437877.1_pt1 | contig 56063 bp, 49 predicted proteins | sample 8958161 | NCBI WGS metagenome assembly JADMIO01 (sample SAMN16585339, study PRJNA669376) | soil metagenome | isolation source: Crop rotation soil | place: USA: Cullars Rotation, Alabama | collected 2011
GCCGCGACTTCAAGTCACGTGAATTCCAAGCTTCGGATCCCACTGTGCTGGAAAGCTCGGCCTAACGATGTACGGGCAGATGACGGCCGGATCGTGGATTTACATCGGCAGCCAGGGCATCGTGCAAGGAACGTTCGAAACCTTCGCCGCCGCCGGGGCGCGGCACTTTGGCGGATCGTTGGCGGGAAAATTGGTCGTGAGCGGTGGGCTTGGCGGCATGGGCGGCGCGCAACCGTTAGCCGCGACCATGAACGGGGCGGTGTTTCTCGGAGTGGAAGTCGATCAATCACGCATCGAGAAGCGGCTGAAGAGCGGCTACTGCGATCGGATGTCGTCGTCCTTGGATGAAGCGCTGGGCCTCATTAAAGAGGCCCAGAAGGAGCAACGAGCGCTTTCCATTGGGTTGATCGGTAACTGCGCGGATGTGTTGCCGGAACTCCTTCGTCGCGGTGTTGTTCCGGATGTTTTGACCGATCAGACCAGCGCGCACGACGCGCTGAACGGTTACGTGCCTCACGGCATGCCTCTAACCGACGCGATTGCGTTGCGGCGGAGCGATCCGGACGAATATGTGAAACGTTCGATGAAGTCGATGGCGGTGCATGTCGAGGCGATGCTCGGCCTGCAAGCGAAGGGAGCGATTACCTTCGACTACGGAAACAACATTCGAGCGCAGGCGCAGAAGAATGGTGTCGAGAATGCCTTCAACATTCCAGGGTTCGTGCCGGAATACATTCGACCGTTGTTTTGCGAAGGGTGCGGCCCATTTCGATGGGTGGCGCTGAGTGGGGATCCGGAAGACATCGCGCGCACTGACCGGCTCGCCCTCGAATTGTTCCCGCAGAACCAGACGCTGGCGCGGTGGATGAAGCTGGCGCGGGAGCGCATTCACTTCCAGGGCTTGCCCGCTCGCATCTGCTGGCTGCGTTATGGTGAGCGCGCTGCCTTTGGTGTGGCTATGAACGAGTTGGTCCGTCGTGGCGAACTGAAAGCACCGATTGTAATCGGCCGCGATCATCTCGATTCCGGATCGGTTGCATCACCGAATCGCGAAACCGAGGGAATGATCGATGGCAGCGATGCCATCGCGGACTGGCCCTTGTTGAACGCGTTAGTCAATACGGCGGCAGGGGCATCGTGGGTTTCCATTCATAACGGCGGAGGCGTTGGTATCGGCTACTCACAACATGCGGGGATGGTGGTGGTGGCTGATGGAACTGACGAGGCGAAGAATCGGCTCGAGCGCGTCCTAACGAGTGATCCGGGAATGGGGGTGCTGAGGCATGCCGATGCCGGGTATGAAAAGGCGATCGATTTTGCCCGGAAAAACCAGATCAAGGTTCCGATGCAACCGAAGCGTCGCGATGAAACTCCCGGGTAGCGCACTCGTCTCGAGTGCTAGTTTCGGCGTCTCGCCGAAACGATCTTGTTCCGGAAAAAGTTCGCGACGGCGAGACGTCATCGCCAGCACTCGGGACGAGCGCGCTACCCGAGAATTCGCGGAGCCGTTCGCTCTTGCAATCCCCTCGATCGTGTAAATCCTGTCTGGAACGTTTCGTTACGAATGCAAAAAGTGATCGAATGCGTCCCGAATTTTTCGGAAGGCCGCGATATGACGGTCATCCGGCAAATCACGGACGCGATTCAAACAGTTGAGGGCGTTACCCTCCTGGATGTCGACCCGGGCGCGAGCGCGAACCGCACTGTCGTGACCTTTGTCGGCGCGCCCGAGGCGGCAGTGGAAGGCGCCTTTCGCGGAATCAAAAAAGCGGCCGAGCTGATCGACATGCGCAAACACAGAGGGGCACATCCACGCATGGGAGCGACCGATGTTTGCCCCTTCATTCCGGTCAGCAACGTGAGCTGGGAGGAGGCAATCGCCTGTGCTAACCAGTTAGGCAAACGAGTCGGCGAGGAGTTGAAGATACCGGTTTATCTTTACGAGAAGGCCGCGAAATCGCCTGTGCGCTCCAACTTGTCCGTCATTCGGGCCGGCGAGTATGAAGGCTTTTCAGATAAGATCACGAAGTCGGAATGGAAACCGGATTTTGGCCCGGCTGTTTTCAATCCCAAAGCAGGAGCTACCGCGATCGGCGCGCGCGAGTTCCTCGTCGCTTACAACGTCAACCTGAACACGAAAGCGATGCGTCGCGCTACGTCGGTTGCGTTTGATGTGAGAGAAAATGGACGCGTGAAAACGGAGGATGGAACGCCCACCGGCAAACCGGTGCTGGATGCCAAGGGCGAACCCGTGCGGGTGCCGGGCATGTTGAAGCATGTCAAAGCAATTGGGTGGTACGTCGAAGAATACGGCATCGCTCAAGTCTCGATGAACCTGACCAATATCGAGGAAACACCACTCCACGCCGCGTTCGATGCCTGCGCCGAGTCAGCGGCCAAAAGGGGCTTGCGCGTCACCGGCTCGGAAGTCGTTGGGCTGTTGCCAAAGAAATGCCTGACCGATGCGGGAAGATATTTTCTGCGAAAACAGAAATGGTCGGAGGGCGCCTCCGAGGAAGAGCTCATTGACATCGCCATCCGATCAATGGGATTGAATGAGCTGAAGCCATTCGATCCGAAAGAAAAGATCATCGAACTGAAGATGGAGTCGACCGCGAGCAAGAAATCACTCGTTGCCATGAACCTGCGGCAATTCTGCAATGAGACGTTGAGCGATTCGCCCGCGCCCGGTGGCGGTTCGGTTGCGGCGTTGTTAGGCGCGCTCGGGGCATCGCTCGGCGGGATGGTGGCGAATCTTTCGGCCGGTAAACGGGGATGGGACGATAAACTCGAATTCTTCAGCAAGTGGGCGGTCCAGGCTCAGGGCTTGAAAGACGAATTTCTTTTCCTGGTTGATGAAGATACAGCCGCGTTCAACAAAGTGATGGCCGCGTTCGCGCTTCCGAAAGAATCCGCTGAAGAAAAAGCCGCGCGCGCAGCTGCGATCGAGGTGGCGAATAAGTACGCCGCGGAAATCCCGCTGCGGGTGATGGAGAAGGCGTTGAACTGTTACCCCCTTCTGGCCGAGATGGCGGAGAAGGGAAATCCGGCATCGATCTCGGACATAGGCGTTGCTCTGCTGGCGTTGCGCGCCTGCCTGGAAGGAGCCGGTATGAACGTCCGGATCAATCTCGCGGGTTTGAAAGACGCAGAGGCGAAATCGGCTCTCCAAAAGAAGGTCCGGGAAATCAGGGCGGAATCGGAGTCGCGCTACAAAGCTGCCAACGAAATTGTGGAAAACAAGTTAGGCTAACGGGTTGTTACCGCGGCTTCAGCTAATCACATTTGAGCACTCTCGCGATTGTTAACGCGGCGCAGCTTGTCACGCTGTCCGGTCCGCGCCGGCCGCGCGTGGGCCGCGAGATGGGTGAGCTTTCGTTAGTCGTTCGCGGCGGAATGCTCGTTCGCGATGGAAAGATTGCCGCCGTTGGTCCCTCGGATGAGATCAAGCGCTCCCTGCCGCCTGAGGCGCTTGTCATCGATGCCGAAGGTCGGGTTGTTTTGCCAGGTTTCGTAGATGCGCATGCCCACCCTGTCTTCGCTGGGAACCGGGTGGATGAGTTCGAAATGCGTGCCCGCGGCGCGACCTACGAAGAGATTGCGAAGCAAGGCGGGGGCATCCGCTCAACCGTTCGCAAAACACGCGCGGCGACCGAGGGGCAATTGCTCGAGCAGGCACTGAAGCATGCCCGCTGGTTTCTCAAAGGCGGGACCACAACCGTTGAAGCGAAATCTGGCTACGGGCTTTCTTTGGCGGACGAGCTCAAGATTCTGCGCGTCGTCAAAGCGCTAAACGAAAACTCGCCTATCGAGTTCGTGCCGACCTTTCTCGGCGCGCACGCGGTCCCGGATGAGTTTCGAGGTGATCCAGCGGGTTACATTAATCTTGTCGTGGATGAAATGTTGCCGCAGGTCGTGGCAGAACATCTAGCGGAGTACTGCGATATCTTTTGCGAGCGTGGCTATTTCGAAGCGGAGGCGGCGCGCAAAATCCTGGGAAAAGCGAAGAGTCTCGGGCTCGGTCTGCGCATGCATGTCGACCAACTCTCGAATGGCGGTGGTGCGGCGCTCGCGGCTGAACTGAAAGCGACGACGGCTGATCACCTCGAGAAAACAGACGAACAGGGGATCGCCGCATTGAAAGCCGCCGCCGTTCAGCCGGTTCTGCTCCCCGGGAGTGTTTACGCACTCGGCCTAACCACCTATCCGCGCGCCCGCGCCATGATCGACGCGGGCCTGGCACTGGTCCTGGCGAGCGATTTCAATCCGGGATCATCTCCGACTGCCAACATGACGAGCGTACTGTCGCTCGCCTGTACTCAAATGAAGATGACTCCGGCAGAGGCCATCACAGCGTCGACCATGAACGCGGCGTGCAGCCTTGGCCGGCAGGAGCAGATCGGTTCGCTGGAGGTCGGCAAGAAAGCGAATTTCACTCTCTTCGATTGTTCGGATTATCGAGAACTTGCCTACTGGTTCGGGATTCCGCTGACGCATTCGGTTTACGTCGAAGGCGACTGTGTCTACCGCGCCTCGTGATTCCTTCCGTTTCATTTTCACCCTAGATGCTGTAGAGGCGCTTGTGCCAAGCGCCTACCTTAAGGCTAGGCCTTTGGCACAAAGGCCTCTACAGCCCTTCGAATGGCCAAAAGTCCGGTCACGAACGGCAGGTGTCGCGGCTGCCGCATCCTTTTTGGCCACGGCTAGCTCCAGTTTGCGCCAGCGCCTGCGTTCCCTTAACGTGCGCTCCGTTCATGAAAGTTGAAGTAGAAAAACAGCCCGATTCCGTCTCGATCCTGAACATCGAGTTGCCGGCCGATGAGGTCGCCAAGGAATGGGATGCCATTGCCAACAGTTTTGCTCGTTTCGCCAAGATTCCCGGCTATCGGCCGGGCAAAGCGCCGCGCCGCGTGATCGAGGCAAAGTTCCGCAAGGACATTCAGGATGAATTGACCAAGAAATTGGTCTCAAAAAGCTATCGCGAAGCGATCGAGCAGGAGCATCTCCGAGTAGTCTCCCTAACCAATGTCGAGGACGTGCAATTCGGCGAGGACAAGTCGATGCGGTTTCGCGTGACCGTGGTGACGGCGCCAGATTTCGAGTTGCCGGATTACAAGAACATCGCGGTCCAGGTGCCTGATCTGAAAGTGGAAGAGAAGGATGTCGATGCGGCGGTTGAACGCTTGCGCGAGCAGTCGGCTGACTTCGTCGACGTGACCGATCGCGCGTTGCAGATGGAAGATTTTGCGGTCATCGATTTCGAAGGCTCAGTCGAAGGAAAGCCAATCAGCGAAGTCGCTCCGCAAGCGAGCAAGAACCTGCACGGCGGCAAAAAGTTTTGGCTGCGCGTGGCGCCGGATAATTTTCTGCCAAACTTTTGCGAGCAACTCGTTGGGCTGAAGCTGGAGGAAGCGCGTGACATCACCGTGAAATTCCCGGCCGATTTTCTGGTCCCGGAATTGAAGGAAAAAGAGGCGACCTATCACGTGACTCTGCGCGAGTTGAAGGAACGCGTCCTGCCGGCAGTCGATGACGAGTTTGCCGGCAAGTTACTGCCCGGCAAAAAGCTGGAAGATTTGCGGCACATGATCGAGCACGACATCGAGCATGAAAAAGAGCACGAAGCCGAGCGGGCCAAGGAAGCGCAGATCCTGAAACATTTGAACGACCAGACTCCGTTCGAGCTGCCGCAAAGTTTGCTGCGCGGTGAAACACGACGTGCCTTGTCGGAGCTGGTGCAGCGGAACCGCGAACGCGGCATTACCGACGAAATGTTGAAAGAGAAGGAAAAGGAATTGATCGAAGGCGCGGCCGGCCTGGCGACCCATCGGTTGCGGACGAACTTCATTTTGAGCCGGATTGCTGAGCACGAGAAGATCGCCGTTTCGCGCGAAGACCTCGATCAGCGCATCCGCCAGGAGGCCGTCCGCTACAACCTTTCGGTCGACAAAATGCGCCGCGAACTCGAGGAACACGACGGTCTGAACGCGCTTGCGGAACAGGTCCTGCTGGGCAAGACCCTTGATTTCCTAAAGGCGAATGTTAGCGTGCAAACAACGTTAGAACCGGCAGTTTCCGAGCAAAAATCATGACTCAATCCACCGAAAATCGAGCGCAAGCGGTCCTGGTCCCCATGGTGGTTGAGCAAACCGGCCGGGGCGAGCGCAGCTACGACATTTATTCCCGTCTCCTAAAAGACCGCATCGTTTTCATCGGAACGCCTATCGACGATCACATCGCGAATCTGGTCATTGCGCAGTTGCTCTTCCTGCAAATGGAAGACGGCAAAAAGGACATCAACATTTACATCAACTCGCCCGGCGGCTCGGTCACGGCCGGTCTCGCTATTTACGACACGATGCAGTTTTTGACCTGCGACGTGACTACTTACTGCCTCGGCATGGCTGCGAGCATGGGTGCAGTTTTGTTGTGCGCGGGTTCCAAAGGGAAGCGGTTCGCTCTCCCGAATTCGGACATCATGATCCACCAGGTTCATGGCGGCGCTCAAGGCCAGGCTAGCGACGTCGAGCGTCAGGTCGATTACATGTTCAAGCTGAAAAAGCGCCTGATTAAAATCATCGCCCAGCATACGGGCAAATCTGAGGACCAAGTGCGGCTGGATTCGGACCGTGACTATTATATGTCAGCGGCTGAGGCGAAGGCCTACGGCCTGGTCGATGAAGTCATCAAATCGCGCAAAGAAGTGAAGCTTCTGGACGGTGTTTCCAGCCCCGCGGGCGAGCGTGCCGCGGCGGTGGCGGAGGCGGCTTTGCCCCGCAAAATCGAGGAATAGGACCTGCTCTTTTTATAGGGGAATCCATGGCACGCGCTTCCAACCTCACCATGTGCTCTTTCTGCGGGAAGAGCCACGCCGAGGTCCGCAAGCTGATCGCCGGCCCGGGTGTCTACATTTGCGACAGTTGCATCAACGTCTGCAAAAGCATTCTCGATAAGGAGCTGAACGAGGACGCTCGGCGCCAATCGTCCAATATTCGGGTCCCGAAACCGGCCGATATCCGACGTTCCCTGGACCAGTATGTTATCGGTCAAGACACCGCCAAGAAGACGCTGTCGGTAGCGGTTCATAATCATTTCAAGCGGGTTCTTCAGCCGAATGGCCGCGCCGCCGCTGATGGATCGACCACTTTTCAGCCTGATCCTCTGGCGGACGTCGAGATCGAGAAGAGTAATATTCTGCTCATCGGACCGACCGGCTCGGGCAAAACGTTGCTCGCGAAAACGCTGGCCAAAATTCTCGATGTTCCCTTTTGCATCGCGGACGCCACTACTCTGACAGAGGCCGGTTATGTTGGCGAAGATGTGGAGAACATCATCCTTCGCTTGCTTCAGAACGCGGACTACGATGTGAAGCGGGCTGAGATCGGCATCGTTTACATCGACGAGATCGACAAGATCGGACGCAAGACCGACAACGTCAGCATTACGCGCGACGTCTCCGGCGAAGGAGTGCAGCAAGCGTTACTGAAAATTTTGGAAGGCAGCACCTGCAACGTTCCGCCACAGGGCGGGCGGAAGCATCCCCACCAGGAATACATCCAGGTTAATACGGAGAAGATTCTTTTCATCTGCGGCGGCGCCTTTGTCGGCCTCGACAAGCTCGTGCAAAAGCGGATTGGCAACAAAGTGATGGGATTTGGGAGCCCGACTCTCGAGGTCGAGGATGCGCTGCGCCGCGAAGCGGTCCGTCACGTTGAACCTGAAGACCTGCTCGCTTTCGGAATGATTCCCGAGTTTATCGGCCGTCTCCCGGTTCTGAGTTCGCTCGACGCGCTGACCGAAGAAGAGATGGTGCAGATCCTGACTGAAACGAAGAACGCGATGGTGAAGCAATACACCAAGCTTTTCTCGATGGAAGGTGTGCGCCTGACCGTAACCAAAGATGCTTTAAAGGCGCTCGCTGCTCAGGCCGTGACCAAGGGCACCGGTGCACGCGCGCTACGTTCCATGCTCGAGCGAATCATGCTCGACATCATGTATGATGTGCCGAGTCGTGAAGACATCGCCGAAGTGACGATCAATCGCGCGGTGGTCGAAGGGAAGAAACTCCCGCTCATCCGCAAGAAGCAGGACAAGGACGCGGCGTAATCGGCCTGCGGCCGATTCGGTGAAGCAGTTCTGACCGCGAACATCTCGGGTAGCGCACTCGTCTCGAAGTGCAGTGCCAGTCTGGCTCGGACCGATGACGTCTCGTCATCGCGAACTTTGAAAAGAGGAGATGGCTCGACGGGAGTCTCGCCCTACCAATCACGTGTCGCTGCGGGCAAGGTTGTTGGTAGGGCGAGACTCCGTCGAGCCGCCTGGTGAGATGGAAAGTTGGTTGCGGCGAGACGCCGCAACCAGCACTCGAGACGAGTGCGCTACCCGAGAATCAGCTGTCCATCTCCAGTTGTAACTGTTCAACCTTTCAACTATTCAACCGGTCGTGCGCATCTTTGTCATCAACACGGGAACGGAACTGCTCCTGGGCGACGTTCGCGATGCGCATCTTTCATTTATTGCGCAGCAGTTACTCGCCCTTGGGCAACGCGTCATGGAACAGCGAACGGTGGAAGACGGGCGCGCCATTGCCGGCACGCTGGAGGAGATCTTTCCTCGAGCCGATCTCATTTTTGTGACCGGCGGGCTGGGTCCGACCAGTGATGACATCACCCGGGATCTGGTGGCTGAGTTGCTTAAGTTAGACCTCGAACGCGACGAAATGGTGCGCGCGGCCATCGATCGACGACTTTCTGTTCGCAAGATCCAGATCACCGAATCGATCCAGCGCCAATCACTCGTGCCGCGCGGTGGGAAAGTTTTGCCCAACGAGTTCGGGACGGCTCCGGGGATTTATCTTCGCGCCGGGATTAATCCGAGTGTGCCCTCCCCGCATTTGTTCCTTCTCCCGGGGCCCCCCCGTGAATTGCAGCCGATGTTCAAAGAGTTCGTTATGCCGATCGTGCGGTCGCTGCTTGCAGGAGAAGAAACCGTGACACGAAGGCTCTACCGGATCGCCAACATGGGGGAATCCGTGGTAGAAACGAAGGTCGGCGCAAAACTCCTCGCGATTCCTGGTTTGGAGGTCGGCTACTGTGCCCGTCCCGGCGAGGTGGATCTGCGAATCATGGGCAAGGCTGAGCAAATTGAGGCGGGCGAAGCCATTATCATGAATTCGTTAGGCAGATCTATCTTCACCATTGGCGAGGAGACGATTGAAGAGGTCCTTGTCCATCGGCTGACGGAGCTACGCGAAACTTTGTCCATTGCGGAATCGTGCACGGGAGGATTGCTGACGAATCGAATCACCAATGTGCCCGGCGCATCCGAGGTTTTTCTCGCGGGCTACATCACCTATTCCAATGCAGCGAAAGCCGATGTCCTTCAGGTCGAGCAAAGATTGATAGATGAGCACGGTGCAGTTAGCGCCGAGGTGGCCACGGCCATGGCCGGGAACGCCCGCAAGCGTTCCGAGAGCACTTTCAGTCTCGCCACCACAGGCATTGCCGGGCCGGGCGGGGGCAGCGAGGCGAAACCGGTTGGAACGGTCTTCGTTGGAATGGCTGGTCCCGGCGCACCGCCGGAGGCGCACCGCTTCTTCTTCCCGACCGATCGCGAAACGTTCAAACAGATGGTCGCGCAAGCTGCGTTCGAACTCTTGCGCAGGCGCCTGAGGAAAAAAGGGACAGGTTAGTAATCGCCAACCGCGACCGGAGTACCGACCTTGACGTGGTCGTAGAAGAGCTTGGCTCCGTCCGAGGACATGCGCACGCAACCGTGAGATGCCGGGTAACCGGGAAGGATACCGATATGCATCCCCACCCCGTCACCCGTTAGGCGCATGAACCACGTCATCGGCGCTCCGACAAAGTGTGTGCCGCTCGGAGCGGCGTCGATGTGAGCGCTGACGCCTGCTCTCACGACACGACCGTTGGCGTCGACGAAATCGCCATAAATAGTGGAGTGATGATTCGGGTCCTTCTCGAGGACAGTGAATTTTCCGGTTGGCGTGCTGTGCCCCTTCTTCCCGGATGAAATGGGCGAGTCAGCAGCAATCTCTTCCTCCAGCATGAGAAAGGCGCGCTGCTTCGGAATGGAAACGACGACATGAACATTGTCGGGTGTGCAGCGTTTCAGGACAGACTGATTAATCTTCAAAGGCGGCTGGCGTTGAATCAATTGGTTCGCCGGGCGCTGCGGCTGATATTGCATCGGCTGTCCGCGCAGCGGAGGAGTCGGGCTGGAACGTTTGAACCATTGCGCATCCGCCGCCACTGCCATGGCCAAAAGAGCAATTACCGCTATCGATCGGAAAGGTAGGGACGGCATAATCAGGCTCGACTGTAGCCATTTACACGCCGAATCCAACCCGATAGCCAGCGCGATTCGCCGCGAGCCGGAGGAGAGTTATGGACGCGACGGGTCAAGACGGCGGCGGCGGCGTGAGAGAACGCTTCTACGGAATCCGAGTTCCCGTCATTCATTTGCTCCAGCACCTGTAATAAGCCCCAACCCTGGTTCGCATAGCGTTCAGTCGATAACACTCCTTCTCCTTTGAAATTCACGTAATCGATCAGGGCGTAACATCCGCGGGGCGAACTGGCAAGCTGTTCGAAGCGATGTCGCACGGCGTCGCGGTTGGAGGGCGATGTTTCAGCGAGCATTTTCGGAAGCGAGGAGTCGAGTCTGTTTATCAGAAACTGCGTCTGCAGGTCGACCGTGTCGGCCAGGAATTGGCGCAGTTCCTTCATTTGCGCGCTGTCCTGCGCAGCCAGAAACTCTTTGCGCGAGTTCCAGGGACAATGCAGCTCGCCGGTGTGGAGCAGCACGGCAGGCAGCTTTGCCCCGCGGCTGGAAATGAAATCCACCAGTTTCGGAAAACTCTCCTCGAAAGGCCCCTTTCGGCCGGCCGGGTACCAGATGAAGTGGCCGATCCCGAGGGAGGCAAAGTCCTCGCCCGCATTCCAGGAGGTCAGTCCGGAGATGGTCCCGTTGCACTCGTTCTGCCAGATTTTGCGTCCGATCCTCTTCGCGTCAGCAGGCGACAAATTGATTGCGCCAAAGGCGGAGGTAACGACGAAAAAGGCGAGGAGACTCGTTAATCCGGCGTTAATGAACCTGTTCCGATCGACGCTTGACGCGTAACATTTATCCATTAGCGTCGACCTTCACGCCGGACCCATGCCGGGTTGGCCTTAAATTCTAATCCTAGTCCTATGAAATCTTTGCTCATCGCGTCGATCACAGTTTTGCTGGTCTTACCACTTTCCGCGCAAGAAAAATCAGCGCAGCTCAAAGATCAGAAAGACAAGGTCAGCTACAGCATTGGCGTCAATATCGGAATGAACCTGAGCCGCCAAAAAGTGCCGGTGAACGCCGACGCTTTGTCTGCGGGAGTGAAAGATGGCATTGCCGGCAAGCCGCAGATGACCGAGGCGGAGATGAAGGAAACGATGACGGCATTCGAGAAAGATATGATGGAACAACAAAAAGTGGCGGGCGAAAAAAATGCGACCGACGGAGCGAAGTTTCTGGAAGAGAACAAGAAGAAGGACGGTGTGAAAACGACTCCGAGTGGCTTGCAGTACAAATCTCTCAAAGAGGGCAACGGCCCCCAGCCCAAAGCGACTGACATGGTGACGGTGAATTACCGCGGCACGTTGATCGACGGCACGGAGTTCGACAGCTCTTACAAGCGCGGCGAGCCCGCGACATTCCCCCTCAATGGCGTCATCAAAGGATGGACGGAAGGTTTGCAGCTGATGAAGAAGGGTTCGAAATACCAGTTCTTCATTCCGGCAAATCTTGCCTACGGCGAACGTTCGCCTGGCGCGGGAATCCCACCGAACTCGACCTTGATCTTCGAAGTTGAATTGCTCGACGTGAAGAGCGGACCTGACAGCTCTGGTTCGCCCGCGCCGTCGGCATCAGCGAAGTAGAGGAAAACGGCCGGTTTTCGAAACGTTGTCGGGAAGGTAACCTTCCCCTACAAGGTGAGGCCGCTCCGTTAACTTAGCGCTCCGCGAAGCGCGGACTGCCAGTCCAGGCGAGGGGCATCTCCCCACAAGTCTTCCAGGCTGTAGAACGGCCGTTTTTCCTGGTGGAAGATGTGGACCACGACCTGGAGGTAATCCAGCACGATCCATTGGCTCGCAGGAAAGCCATCCATGGCGACGGCTTTGATCTGATATTCCTCTTTCAGGCGAGTGGAGATCTCCCCTGCGATCGCCTTCAGCTGCGGCTCGGAGGTCGCGGAACAGATGACGAAAAAATCAGTGAAAGTCGAGATGCCGCGCAGATCGAGAACGACGATGTCTTCCGCCTTTTTGTTGGAGGCAAGCTCCGCGCAGGTCGCAGCTAATTGCTCGGCAGTTATTTCCCTTCCTCCCGGTAGAGGTTTCCCTGGTGAATGATTTCTTCCACTCCTTGCGGTACGAGATAACGAATGGATCGGCCGGACGCAACTCTCTTTCTGATGTCCGTAGCCGAAATATCGATTTTCCGCCGGATCGCGGGATATGGGTGAGGGGGGGCCATGCCAGTACGATCGAGCACGACAAACTGAACGAGTTTCTCTAACTCACTGAAGCGATGCCAGCGAGCGAGACCGTCGACGTTATCTTCGCCGATCAGATAATAAAATTCAGTGCTTGTTTCGCGACTCCGGATTTCGGTCACGGTATCGAAAGTGTATGAAGGCGGAGGGCGACGAAGATCGCAATCGTCAGCGACAAACCCTTCTTCACCTTCGAGGGCGCGCTTCAGCATTTTAAGCCGAATCTCTCCGGGCGCAGCCGGTGCATTTTTGAACGGGGAGACCGCGGCCGGGACGAAGATTACTTTTTCCAAGCCGAGTTCTTCACGAGCTTCGCGCGCGAGGATCAAATGCGCGTGATGAACCGGATCGAATGTGCCGCCGTAGATTCCGATTTTACGCGAGTCAGAGCTCATGGTGGAGGAGGCTCGCGCAGTTTTCGTTTTTCGCATTCAACAAGAGCATCTAAGCTCGAAGCTATGAAGAGCGCTCTGCACGGTCAACTGCGCATGGTAGGGACGTCCCGCTGGGACGTCCACACCGCGGTTGTGTTTCTCGCCGGGCCGATGATGTGGACGGGCGTGCGGAGTGGACGCCGCAGCGCGGCGTCCCTACCAAGGACGGTTCTGTTATGCTGAGCGAGTCGTTAGGTCAACTGATCCTCACTGGCATTCCGGGGAAGCAACTCGATTCCGAAACCGCGGCTGTTCTGCGGCGCGTGCAACCAGGCGGATTCATTCTTTTCGGACGAAACATCGAAAGTGCATCGCAGTTGCGGAAGCTGGTCGACGATCTCCGGGACTTATCCAAGAACGAGCCGATTATCACCATCGACCAGGAAGGTGGTCGCGTTTCGCGGCTGCGTCTGATTGGCAACGAACCGCCCAACGCGCAGGAACTGCGCGAGAAGGGAGATCCCGATTTGATTGCGAAACACGGTGATATCACCGGGCGTTTGCTCCGATTGTTCGGCTTCAATCTGGATCTATGTCCCGTGCTCGATATTTCCTTCGACGACGAGGCTGATAATTCGCTGCGCGGACGCTGCTACGGCCGGACAGTGGACGAGGTCATCCGGAATGCGCGCACGTTCAACCGGGCGATGCGAGCGCAGGGGGTAACGAGTTGCGGGAAGCATTTCCCGGGCTACTCAGCGGCGACGATTGATGCTCATCACGACCTTCCGCGGATCGATCGAACCCGCGAGCAACTGGGCGACGAAGAGCTGGCCGTTTTTCGCGCGTTCGTTCAGGGCGCAGACGCAGTCGACAGCATGATGATCTGCCACGGCTGGTATCCGTCACTTGAGCCGGAGAAGCTGGCGGCATCGTTATCCCGGCGCGTGATCACGGATCTGCTCTGCGGGGAGCTGGGCTTCGATGGCCTGATCATGACGGACGATCTCGACATGGGGGCAATCCTGCATGAGTACACACTGGAGGAAACAATCGCGCGCGCGATTGGCGCTGGGAACGATCTCGCGATGATTTGTCATCGTTTGCCGGTGGTCGAGCAGGCACATCAGATTCTCGGCACGTTGCCGGCTGATCAAATTGACCGTGCGCTCGCCAGCGTCGCCAGGTTTAAGGAAAAACTCGCGCCGCCGACGGATTTCTCGGAAGCGGCGTTTCGAGCGATCGATGGGGAGATCTGGGATTTGCGCGTGGCGGTTCTCGGCGCGGAACGCGCCGCTCAGCGAAGCCCCGAAGATGGCAAACGTTCTCCGGTTGAGATTTACTAGAGCAGAGAGTGGTGCTCGCCGCGGCGAGCGAGATTTTCAATCGCACCCGGGACCGTTGGGCCACTTTACTCCCTCCCCGCCTTGACCATGGCAACGCGCTAGCCCTATCCTCGCCCTCTTATGCGCAAGGAGCTCACCGTCCGCGGATTGATCATCGGAATCATCATCACCTTGGTCTTCACGGCGGCGAACGTTTACTTCGGCCTCAAAGCGGGGCTGACTTTCTCGACCTCAATTCCGGCGGCCGTCATTTCGATGGCTATTTTGCGCGGCTTCAAGAACGCGACAGTTCAGGAAAATAATATCGTCCAAACCGTCGCCTCTGCTGCCGGCACGCTCTCCTCCATCATCTTTGTTCTGCCCGGCTTGATCATGATCGGCTACTGGACGGAATTTCCGTTTTGGACCTCGTTCTGGATCTGCGCCCTCGGTGGGATCCTGGGCGTGATGTATTCCATCCCGCTGCGGCGTGCGCTCGTGACCAACTCCGACCTGCCGTATCCGGAAGGTGTCGCCTGCGCGGAAGTCCTCAAGGTCGGCAGCGGTGGTGACTCAAAACACGCCGCTGATATCGAACATGGCCGCGCTGGTCTTCTCGCGGTTTTGTGGGGATCGATCGTATCGGCGGTTTTTGCGGTTATCGTCGCGACCCAGTTGTTCGCAGCAGATGTGGCCCAAACTTTTCGCATTGGGCGGCGGGGCGCGGTCAGTGGCTATGATTTCTTTTTGTCTTTCGCTCTGCTCGGAATCGGCCACCTCGTCGGTCTCTCCGTCGGAATCGCGATGTTGATAGGCGCTCTCATCGGATGGGGGTGGGGAGTGCCCCATTATTCAGCCATCGCCGGCGACCTCACCACCGCGGCCGCGCAAGTTGCGCAAGCAACCTGGAGCCACAAGGTTCGTTTCATCGGCGCCGGCGCCATCGGCGTCTCCGCCATTTGGACCCTGCTCAAACTCGTTAAGCCGGTGGCGAGCGGACTGGCGGGCGCCATGGCTGCGAACCGCGCCCGCAAAGCGGGGAAAGGGGACACGTTGCCAATCACAGAACGGGATATCCCGATCGGCATCGTCGGCCTGGTCACGTTACTCTGCATGTTGCCCATCGGCTGGTTGCTCGGCATTTTCGGAACCAGCAGTGGTCTTGGCGCACACCTGCCGACGCTGATCGTGGGTGGTGTCATTTACATCGTCCTCATGAGCTTTTTCGTCTCAGCCGTGTGCGGTTACATGGCTGGACTCATCGGGTCGTCCAACAGTCCGCTTTCCGGGATCGGCATCCTCGTCGTCATTGGAGCGGCGCTCCTTTTGGTCATGGGGGTAAAGCCATACGTCGGTCCGGACGCAACCAAGGCGCTCATTGCGTTCTCGCTTTTTACTACCGCGGTGATCTTCAACGTCGCGGCCATCGCCAACAATAACCTGCAAGATTTAAAAACCGGTCAGCTCGTCGATGCCACCCCGTGGAAACAGCAGGTGGCGTTGATTTTTGGTGTCATCGCAGGAGCGTTCGTTATCCCGCCCGTGCTTGACCTCGTTAACCACGCCTACGGTTTTGTCGGCGCACCCGGGGCTGAAGCGCGTCCGCATCCGCTTCCCGCACCGCAGGCCGGTTTGATTTCGTCGCTGGCGCAGGGCGTTATTGCGGCGGACATCGATTGGAGCCTCATTCGCATCGGCGCGGTCATCGGCGTAGCGGTGATCGTCCTGGATGAGATCCTGGCGCGGACGACAAAACACATGAGAATCCCGCCGCTCGCGGTCGGGCTGGGTATTTACCTGCCTACGCAAAGCACGCTCATGATTGTGGTGGGTGCAGTTGTAGGTTGGATCTTCGATCGACGCGCTGATCGCACCGCTCGGCCAGAAGCGACGAAGCAGTTGGGAGTTTTACTCGCTTCGGGCATGATCGTTGGCGAAGGAATTCTCGGCGTGGTCATCTCGGCCATCGTCGTGTTTTCCGGGTCGGCCGCTCCGCTCGCCCTGGTTGGGCCAAGCTTTGAAACAGCAGGGATTGTCATCGGCGGCATCGCTTTCGCGGTTATCGCGTTTATTCTCTACCGTTGGATCCTCGGGATGGCCCCGAAGTCGGCCTGAGCGATGTGTCGCGACCGTCCTGCGCATCAACTTTCGGCCAGCGAGACGCTTGGCCCTTTCAAACCAGCTTCCCGTGAGTCGGCTTGATCTTGAGCAACTTGTCACGGCCGACGAGGTAAAGGATCAGGCAAAGAACGGCGAACGGGACTAACGAAAGTAGATCCGCGTGAGCGCCGCCGAGGAAGGGATTGTGCGCATGGTTCCAAGCCTCCATTCTCTCGCCCATTGAGCGCAGACTGTCGAACTTCTCCTTGGCCGCGATCAGCATGCCGGTTAGCGCGCCGCCTGCGATATAGCCGGAAGCGAGCAAGACGCCGGGACTTTTGTCTCCTTCCGCAGTAAGCTCGAGTTCGGAGAGGTCGCGATGCCGAAACTTGACGCGCAGATAGCGATCGACCAGCCATCGGATCAAGCCGCCAATCCAGACCGGAGAAGACGACGCCAGTGGAAGATAAACGCCAACCGCAAAGGCGAGCGACGGGATGGCGCACATCTCGAGCGCGATGGCGATCATGACCCCGAGGAGAACCAGCGCCCATGGCAGCTTATGATTAAGAATCCCCTTGATGATGTAGGACATGAGCGTGGCTTTCGGCGCATCAAACTTCAGCAGCGTTGATCCGTTAGGCCTGGTCTTGAACTTTCCGTTGATGCCCGGATCGACCAAATAGACCGGCGTGCCATCATCTTTGACGAGGAAACGCTGCGCCGAACCTTCGCCGGTATCCGGCCGCTGCCACACTCGGTAGGTATTGTTGTCGGCTATGCCTTGCGACTTCGGCACTTTTTCTGCCGGGCCGAGCTCGTTCGGCGGCGCCCGCAGGCCTGCCGGCACATTCCGCTCGACCTTATAAGAAACATTCCCGTTATTGCCGACCAGGTAGTCGCCCGCAGCGAGCCCTGGCACCGGGATCTTGTCGCTCACGCGCAGCAGGCGAAACATATCGCTGCTGGGTCTCGTCGTTTCGTCGAAGGGTTGTAACGGAACCCCGGCCGGCGCAGGCAAGGGCGGAGCGACCGCGGCAAAGCTGGTCGCCGGGACGTAAATTGTGCCGGCGTCGTTAAGAAAGATCAGCATCGGCCCGAGCAAGAGCGCGGATGCGAGCGCGCCAAACAGGATGGCAATCTGCTGAGACCGCGGGGTCGAGCCAACGAGAAACCCAGTCTTGAGATCCTGCGAGATTGTTCCGCCATTCGACGACGCGATGCAGACGATCGCAGCAATGGATAACGCAGTGACGAAGTAGTGTGGTCCGGTCCAGCCGACGATCAGAAAGATGAAACAGGTCAGGAGCAACGTCGCCACCGTCATGCCGGAATTCGGAGTGGAGGAAGAGCCAATCTCTCCCGTTAGGCGTGAGGAAACGAGGGTAAAAAGAAAACCGAATGCCACGATGAGCATTGCCCCTAACAGATTCCATTGCAGGTGAAGCTGTGGCGCGGCGATGATGGCCAGCATGATGGCAACGCTGCCACCCACGACCACTTTCATTGACAAATCGCGCTCCGTGCGAAGCACGCTCGAACTCGGCATCCTGGAGCCACGGAAATCCTCCAGTCCGGCGCGTATTCCATGCCAGATCAGAGGCAACGACCGGAAGAGGCTGATGATGCCGCCCGCGCCCACCGCGCCCGCGCCGATATATAAGACATAAGCCTCGCGCACATCGTCCGGTGACATGTCCGCGATCGGCATGGTTCCCGGTGGGACGGGGCCGGTGACGTGTTCGCCGAAAAACTTGATCGCGGGGATGAGCACGAGATAAGCCAGAACACCACCGGCACACATGAGCGACGCAATACGCGGACCAATGATGTAGCCGACGCCGAGCAGAGCGGGTTCTACTGTAGCCGAAATGGATGCTCCCTTGAAAGGGGCGGAGAAGACCTTCTCGGGGTCGCTCTTCCACATTTTACCCGCGCCCATCAAGGCCTGGTAAATGAAGCCGATGCCGAAACCGGAAAATATGACTTTCCCACCGGACACGACCTCTTCGTTAACGATTTCCGCGTCAGCCGTGGTGCGGGTCTTGTCGCCGACGGCGAGCGAGTCTTTGCTGGCGGCCGCCTTGAGCACTTCGGCGCAAGCCGTTCCTTCCGGATATTTGAGGACTCCGTGTTGATCGACGATGAGGGCGCGTCGCAGCGGAATCATCATCAGAACGCCTAACAAGCCTCCGAGGACGGCGACCAGCGTGGCACGGACGATCTCCAGATCAAACCCGAGGATCATGATCGCCGGCATCGTGACGCCGAGGCCGAAGGCGATCGATTCGCCGGCCGATCCGGCCGTCTGCACCATGTTGTTTTCGAGGATGTTCGCGTCGCGGAAGCCGAATTTGGAAAGAATCCGGAAAAAAGTGATCGAAATGACCGCGACCGGAATGGAAGCACTGACGGTCAGACCGACCTTGAGGACGAGATAGAGCGACGATGCGCCGAAGAGAATGCCGAGGATGGTTCCGACGATGATCGGGACGACGCCGAGCTCCGGCAGATTTGCCGAGGCCGGAATGTAGGGACGAAAGTTTGCCGCGAGGGGATTTGTTGGCCGGGCCCCCACGATATCCGGATATTCGTTCGGCGGGTTAAGTGTCTTGCCCGGCGGCATTCGGTAAACACTTCAAAAACAAGGAGCAAAGTGCAAGCTGCTTCTGAGCAGCGGATTGACGCGGCTACGCTCAGCCAATACCTTCCGGCCCGTGCACGCCGCTTTGGAACAGCTCCTCGTTTTGCAGGACCGAGAGCAGAAGATTCGCCAGATCCAAAACGAGATTCGAACCCTGCCGCTGCAAAGAAAAAATCTCGACGCCCAGCAAGCCTCAAATCAGGCGGCGCTGGAAGCGTTGCGGCAGAAGGCGCGACAGGTGGAGGTCGATCGCAAAAAACTGGAACTCGATGTCGGCACGCGCACGGACACCATCGCAAAACTTCGGACGCAGCAGTACGAGACGCGCAAGAACGACGAGTTCCAAGCCATGGGTCACGAGATCAAACGCTACGAGGAAGAGATTGGAAAGATCGAGGACCAGGAATTGGAACTGATGGACCAGGCGGACAAGCTCAAAGCGGAATTGAGTGCGGAAGAAAAGAAGTCGGCCTCAGTTTCTGAGTCCATCGCACGCCAGATCAAAGATTTGGATGCAAAAGGCCAGGCGCTCGAGACGCGCTTACAGGAGCTGTCGAAAGAACGCGACGAGCTCGCGTCGAAAGTGGATGAGGACATACTCGATCGTTTTCACCGCTTGTTTGCCAGCAAAGGCGACGCTGCCGTGGTCGCGCTGGAACACGATGTCTGCACCGGTTGTCACATGAAGGTGACGACGGCGACCGCGGTTCATGTCAAAAGTGGTAAGGAGATTGTGAGCTGCGAACAGTGCGGCCGCATTCTCTACGATGGCACGGTTTAAATGCAGGCCGACTGCCTGCGCACAATCAGAGGGAAGCCGCGTTCAATCGAAATCGTTTGTCGAACAAGGACGAGACAAGCTCGTCCCTCCCAAGTCCTGAGGGCGTATTTCCTTTTGTAGGGCGGGCGCAGCGCCTGCCATCTTCCGCAATGCGCGCCGTCGTTCAGCGAGTCTCACAAGCCTCAGTCACGATTGACCAGGAGCAACGTGCCGCGATTGGGCAAGGCTTGCTCGTTCTGGTTGGCATTGAGGAGAATGATGGGTTCGAAGATGTTGCGTGGCTGGCGGCAAAGATCGCGCGCCTTCGGGTGTTCAACGACGCGGCCGGAGTGATGAATCTGTCCTTGGTGGAGATCAGGGGCGAGTTGTTGGTGGTGAGCCAGTTCACGCTGCACGCCAGCGTCAAAAAAGGAAATAGGCCTTCCTATATTCGCGCGGCGCGCTCCGAAAGAGCGATCCCTCTCTACGAAGAACTTCTGCGGGCGCTTGAGCGCGAAACCGGGCAGCCGGTTAGGCGCGGCGAATTCGGCGCTGATATGAAAGTGGCGCTGGTGAACGATGGCCCGGTAACGATTTTGATCGACAGCAAAATGCGCGAATAGGGTCAGATCTTGCAGGAGAGTGGTGAACCGCGGATTACGCGGATTTAAGGCGGATTTCTTCTTACTTTACTTATCCGTGCTATCTGCGAAATCCGCGGTCAGGCTTGTTCTCAGACGTTGAATCGAAATTCAATGACGTCGCCATCTTTCACGACGTAATCCTTGCCTTCGATTCGCAGCTTGCCCGCTTCACGCCCTTTGGCGAGGGAGCCGAGCGCGATCAAATCGTCGTAATGGATCGTTTCCGCGGCGATAAATCCGCGTTCGAAATCGGAATGGATGACACCCGCAGCGGCTGGTGCTTTGTCTCCGGCATGAATGGTCCAGGCACGAGTCTCTTTTTCGCCAGTCGTTAGGTAAGTGCGCAAACCGAGGAGATGATAGACCGCGCGGATGAGCGCGTTGACGCCGGTGTCTTCAATGCCAAGGCCCTGTAGGTATTCCAGCGCCTCCGCTTCTCCCAAATCGACCAGCTCGCTCTCGATCTGCGCGCTGATGACGACAGCTTCCGTTCCAAAATGCTGTCGCGCGTATTCCTGAACTGCGGCGACGTGCCTGGCTGCCGAATTGTTCGCCTCTCCTGAAGCGATGGCCACGAGATCCGACTCGGCCACGTTGCAGGCGAAAAGGGTTGCTTTCGAAGTGAGCAGGAAAAAGTCCCGCGCGATAGCCTTCTCCTCTGGACTGAGGTCGGCGGTAATGGCCGGCTTCCCCGCGTCGAGATGAGGCAAAAGCTTTTCGATCACGGCCGTCTCGGCTTTGGCTGTCTTGGAACCGGCGCGGACCTCTTTCTGCAAACGATCGCGGCGTTTCTGCAAGGTCGCCAAATCGGCCAGGACCAACTCGGTGTTGATCACTTCGATGTCGCGCACGGGATCGATCGATCCGCTGACGTGATGAATGTCGCCGCTCTCGAAGCAGCGAACCACCTGCACAATGGCGTCGACTTCGCGGATATGGCTGAGGAACTGGTTGCCGAGGCCTTCGCCAGCGCTCGCGCCTTTGACGAGTCCGGCGATGTCCACGAACTCGATCGCGGTAGGAACAATTTTCTGGGAATGGGAAAGCTCCGCTAATTTTGTAAGCCGCGCGTCAGGCACGGTGACGATTCCGACGTTCGGATCGATCGTGCAGAAGGGGTAATTGGCGGCCGGCGCTTTGTGAGTGCGGGTGACGGCATTGAAGAGCGTCGATTTCCCGACGTTCGGCAATCCCACTATTCCAGCGCTCAACATAGGCGCGGACGGTAGATTGCGCCGGGCTTCCACGCAAATGAGCCCGGCGCTGGATGGCAGCGTAAGTCGAAAGTCTTATAGCAGAGCAGGGGAGTTGGGCGGAAAAATGAAAAGAAAATCAGACCACACATGAACTACAGAGTTCCAATTATACTTTCCCTCGTCGCAGCCTGTGCTGCGTTCACCTCGGCAAAAGCTGTCACGGTTCCGGCGGGAACGACCATCGTCGTCCGAACAACGGAACCGATGACGTCGCATGAAACCATCCGCCGCATGATCAGGACGGCGGTAGCACACGATGTCGTGGCGAACGGCAAGGTCGCGCTTCGCACGGGAACGCCGGCTACGGCGATCGTGGTGACTTCACTGCGTCATCCCGGCAGACCCGAAGAGCTGACGTTGAATCTGAGATCAGTTTCGGTAAACGGCCACAATGTGCCGGTCCATACGACCGGAGCCTACATTCCGCGCTCTCACGCGCCGAGGACCGCACATGGTGCCGCCATCTACCGGCAGGATCATACCTACAACGAAGGGACAATCTTGCGTTACCAACTGGCGCAGCCGCTCGAGATTCATAGTAAATAGACGGGTCAGGCGGCCACACGCCGGTTCACTGCAAGAATGGCGTTTCTTTCTTCACCGCTGTTCCGGTAGCGCTAAACTTCCACCGTTTTGCCGAACGGATGAGAAGACTAGCGACCACGTTTTTTTTCGCGGCATTGACGCTGAGCTCCGTCGCGGCCGCCCCTGGCCTACTGAACTCATCCCCGGAGGAAGTGGCCGCGATTTTAGGAAAACCAACGCATGAGGAAGCGGGAAAAATTGCCGACAATGATTACCGGCGCTCGTATTATGAGACCAGCGGTTGGAAGACCGCAGTCCTGTTCCTCAAGGACAAGGTTCAAAAATTCGAGACACAGAAAAGCGATGGCTCAGCGATCACCGATGCAGAATCCACTGCCGTTTTTGGCCGCTACGACGTGACCGACACGGCCCAGAACGCTGAAGTCCACGGGTGGCACCAACTCGCGGAAAATCATTTCATCCGCGGCGACGGACGCGTCCATATTATCAGGCATCCGAATTCGATCACCGTCTTCTGGGACGATCTGCCTCGCGACTTCTGGTAGTCAGCAGCCCACCATTCCGGACCAAGTTTACTTGGCAATACCGACCCGACCGGTGAATAGTTTCGCCTTCTGATCGGGCCGTAGCACAGCTTGGTAGTGCGGTCGCCGCGGCGACAGGTCGCTTCTTTGAGGTGAGGCACAGCTGGCGTTTTTTTCGGAATAGGGAATACTTCGAACTCGGAAACGGGCCGTAGCACAGCTTGGTAGTGCGCTTGAATGGGGTTCAAGAGGTCGCGAGTTCGAATCTCGCCGGCCCGATATTTTGATTGAAGGCAGCCGGTATGATCGTCGAAAGCGTGCCGAGATCCGTTATGGGACCAGTTGACGAAGGTTCCACTCCCGGTCCGAAGCTCGTCGCAGTGACAAGTTCGGGGGGCGTCTCGGCTCAACAATGGAAATGGACGTCTTATCGGCACCAGACACTTTGTAGGCGTCGCTTTGCTGGAGAGTGAGTTTGAGGATCATTGTCCGCCCGTTGCTGGGTCCGGAGGCTATCGGCGTTACCGTCACGGACGCAGAAGACGCCCCGGCAGGGATTGTCACCTGTCCAGGGATCCCGCTCACATTGTAATGCATTCCAAGAATGGCTGTGCCACCGATCACATAAGGCACGGTCGTTGCGGCGTTCGGGTTAACGACCGAATTTCTGACCTTCCAGATCGCGCTCTTTCCCGGGGTGAGCTTGTTCCTCGAGACGGAGACGCTAATAACGGAACGCGGTAACGGCGTTGCGAGCGGCAGGGGGCTTGGCGTCATGTCTACAACCGGGCCGGGCCTCGACATGCGACCAGCAAGCGGCAACGGCGTAAAGCTGGGTGCAGGCGCTTGCGAGGGAGCCGTTCCCGGCGCCGTATAGGAGACCTCGTTCGAGAAAGCGCTCTCCACATACGACGTGTTGTAAGCTGTAACGCTGAAGAAATAGGTGTTTCCGTCGACCAAATTCGGGACGGACGTTTCGGTCGAGTTCCCCGCCTCAATGGTTTCTGTATAAAAACCTGGGGACGTACCGAAATGAACCCGGTAACCAGCGACGGTTGGATCGGGCGACGGATCCCAACCGAGGGTCACGCTTTGGCTGGCCGATACTAAAGAAGGGACAAGAGCAAAAAGGCCCAGGGCTATCTGTCTGAACAGTTCAATCCGCGGGGGCTGGATATAAAGTAAGGGCTTCATCGAGCCGAATGGGACACAATGCAGTTACATCATTTCTTGCTGATTATGACCATTGATTTTCGTGTGGTTTTTTCTTTGCACTATAAAAGACGCGGAATCAAACCATCATTCCCAACAGATGTGGAACTCATGTTTGTTGAGCGGAGCGGCCTTTTGCTTACCTTGGGACCTCGGAATCCGAAAGTGAATCAGGGTTAAGGTCCGAATTTGAATCCTACCGGCGCGATCACCTTCGTTCGCCGCGCACCAGCAGCAATTGTTCATCATGAAATATCGACGTCTTGGTAAATCGGGTCTGCAACTCAGCGAACTGTCGTTCGGCGCATGGGTCACCTTTGCCCAACAAATCACTAACGAGACGGCGGAAGAGTTGATGACGATTGCCTATGACGCCGGTGCGAACTTCTTCGATAACGCCGAAGCCTACGCGAGCGGTGAAGCGGAGGTGGTGATGGGACGCATCCTCAAAAAGAAGGGCTGGGGGCGCGATACCTTCGTGCTCTCGAGCAAGGTGTTTTGGGGCGGAGATCTGCCTAACCAGGAAGGGTTAAGTCGCAAACACGTGATGGAGGCGTGCCACGCCGCCCTGCGCCGGCTCCAGGTCGACTACCTGGATCTTTATTTCTGTCACCGGCCCGATCCGGACACGCCGATCGAAGAAACGGTCCGCGCCATGAGCGATCTGATCACGCAGGGCAAGGTCCTTTATTGGGGAACATCAGAGTGGAGCGCCGCCTCCATTCGAAAGGCGCACGAGATCGCGCGCGAGCTGCGCCTGGTGCCGCCCACCATGGAACAACCAGAGTACAACATGTTTCATCGTCATAAAGTGGAAGTGGAATTCGCTCCTCTTTATGAGGAACCGGGTCTCGGCACGACCACGTGGTCCCCGCTCGCATCCGGGCTGCTCACGGGGAAATACAACGAAGGCGATCCCGGCAATACCAGAATTTCGCTGCCGAGCTACAGCTGGTTACGCGAGCAGTTCGAGACAGAGGAAGCGCGGCGGCGCCTGGAAAAGGTCAAGGAGCTGGCCCATATCGCGAGCGATCTCGGTGCAACACTGCCGCGGCTGGCGTTGGCCTGGTGTTTGAAGAATCCAAATGTGAGCAGCGTTATTACCGGCGCTTCGAAACCGGCGCAGGTGAAAGAAAATATGAAAGCGGGTAGCCTGGTCAGCAAATTGACGCCGGAAGTGATGGAGCGGATCGAGCAAATCCTCGGAGCCTCGAGTTAACGGCAATCAAGAAGCAGCCCAGCGGCCGTTTGCCAACCGTCGCACTTGCGCCTAACGACTCCATTCTGTTAGGAAAGCATCAATCAACTCGGGCAGTTCGTCGCTGTAGCCACCCTCCAGAACAGCCGCCACGGGTATTTTTAGGTCTGCCGTCCATTTTCCAAGGGTGGCAAAATCTTCCCGTTCCAGCGTCATCTGGGTGATCGGATCGTCGGCGTAGGCATCGAAGCCTGCCGAAATGAGTAACAGGTCCGGATTTCCATCGAGCAGCGAACGCAATGACGATTCGAGCGCCTGCATGTGGACATCGCGCGAACTGTACGGCGCCACCGGATAGTTTTTCACGTTGCCATGAGACCTCACGCCCGTGCCCGGATATCCGGGATATTGATGAATCGAGGCGAAGAGGATTTGGTTATTCCCGGTCACGATATCTTCGGTGCCGTTTCCGTGGTGGGCGTCGAAATCCCAAATCGCCACTCGCGTCGCTCCTTCTTTCAGCGCATCGAGCGCCGCCACGGCGATGTTGCTGAAATAACAAAACCCCATCGCCCGCTCGCGCATGGCATGGTGTCCCGGAGGGCGCATCAAACTGAACGCCTTCTCGCCTCGGAGCGCGGCCGTCGCTGAATCGATCGCGGCAGCAGCAGCCGCCCTGGCATAACGATCGATGTTCTTATGCGCAGGCGTGTCGGTGTCGAAGTCTCCCGCCGGTGCGGCGATGTTCCGCAGATGTCTCTCGGAATGGGCACGCAAGAGCTGCTCGTCCGATACCGCATTCGGCTTATTCCATTGCCAGTCCGGATGTCGTTCTTTCAACAACGGAACCGTGGCCGTGATCCGCGCGGGGCGTTCCGGGTCGCCGGCACGGTGATAATTCACGCATTCGGCCTCGTGAAAAATGATCATGTGCTCTCACGTTCGTGTATGGCCAATGGCGCGAGCAAGCAGAAGAATTGCCCCGCCCCAGAGCACGGATTTAGGCCTGCGTTTTGCTCAAGAGCCGGCTCATGTTCGACTCCGACAGGCCGTCCGCTCGGGCAAGCTTTGTCCATTGCGCCGGTCGCAACTCGCAGAGTAAAGGTGTGCCATGCTGAACGGGCAAAAAATCGTCGTGGTCATGCCGGCCTACAACGCGGCACGCACGCTGCGGCGGACCTACGACGAAGTGATGGCACAGGGGATCGTCGATCTCGTTATCCTGGTGGATGATGCGAGCCAGGACGAAACGGTCGCCATCGCGCGCACTCTTGAGCACGTCCAGGTCGAGGTGCATCCGTTGAATCGAGGCTACGGCGGAAATCAAAAAACATGTTACCGCCTCGCGCTCGCCGCCGGGGCGGACATTGTCGTCATGATTCACCCCGATTACCAATACACGCCGCAGTTGCTGCCCGCGATGGCGTCGATGGTGGCGAGCGGTCTTTATCCATGCGTGCTCGCCTCGCGCATTCTCGGCGGCGGCGCCATGCGTGGCGGCATGCCGCTTTGGAAATATCTTTCGAACCGTGCGCTCACTTTAACGGAGAACATTCTGCTCGGGGCCAAGTTATCGGAATATCATACGGGCTATCGTGCTTTCGCCCGTCCTTTGCTGGAGCGTTTGCCCTTGGAACAAAACTCGGATGATTTCGTTTTCGATAACCAGATGCTCGCGCAAGTGGTTTGGTTAGGCGAGTCGATAGGGGAAGTGACTTGCCCGGCGAAGTACATGCCGGAAGCCTCCTCCATCAATTTCCGCCGCAGCGTGCGCTACGGATTCGGTTGCCTCGCGACGGGCTTGCGTTTTCGGCTGGCGCGGTGGGGCCTGATGCCGCCATTGCTGAGCCAATAGCTTAAGAGCAGCCGACACGGCCGCCACTACAGAAGGAGTATCGCCGCGCGGAGCCTTCTGTGGTGGCAGGCGTGTCGCCTGCATTCCTCGCGGGAGACCAGGGATATTCTTCGTTCTAAGGCAAGCGCTCCGCTTGCCATCTTTAACGAGTTGGCAGGTGGAGTGCCTGCCCGACAATTCGACACACGGCTGTCGCTACAGAAATCACACTCGTTAGTGCGAAGCGGGAGCTGCCTGTGGTTTGGCGCTGGCCCGTTTGAGCAGGCTGAAGAGCTCGCTATCCGTCGAGAAGACAAGCGTGGTGTCTTTGTTTAACACTTTGCGATACGTCTCCATGCTCTTGAGGAAGTTATAGAACTCCGCCGCCTGCGGATTCTGCGTGTAGGCTTGCGCGTAAATTTCCGTCGCTTTGCCGTCTGCTTCGCCGCGGATCTGTTGCACCTGTCGATAGGCGGTCGATTGAATCTCATTCAGGTCGCGTTCTCGCCGGCCCGCGATGCGAGCCGCTTCGCCTTCGCCCTCGGAGCGAAAGCGTGAAGCGATCTGACGGCGCTCGCTAATCATCCGCTGATAAATGCGATCGAGGACTTCCGGGTTGTAATTCACGCGCTTCAGGCGGACATCGAGAAGATCGATCCCGAATTCGGCGAGCTTCCCTGTGGCCTGCTCCTTGATTTCATCCTCGATTTTCTGGCGGCCGAACTGGATCGGAGGAAGAACGCCGATCGTGCCAAGCCCAGTCGGGACATTCTTCAGATTCTCATCCCGCAGCGGCTTGCGATCTTTGTCGGTGCGAATGATCTCGATCAGATCGTTCTTGGCCACGGCGTTGCGAGTCTCGCTGCCGAGGATGTCTTCCAACCGTGATTGCGCGCTGCGTTCATCGCGCAGACGAACGAAGAACGTTTTCGCATCGTTAATCCGCCAGCGGGCGAAAGTGTCGACATGAATGTAGGTCTTGTCACGCGTCGGAATAGCCACCGGTTGCCCATCCCACTCCAGGAAACGCTTATCGATTCGATTGATTTCCTGGATAATGGGGAGCTTGAAATGCAGCCCGGGCTCGGTGATCGGCTCGCCGACGGGTTTGCCGAATTGAGTGATGATGACCTGCTCAGTTTGGTTAACCGTGAAGAAACATCCGCTGATGATGCGTAAGAAAAGCAGCGCCAGCGCGATCGAGACGAGAGTCAGGCAGCCTCGCGTATTCATTGCTTCTCCAGCGGGTTTTTCGTTAGGGGAAGAATCGGCAGCAGATTCTTCATCGTATCGTCGATAATGATCTTCGCCCCCGTGGCGGGAAGGACGTCGCCCATGGTTTCGAGATAAAGGCGGGTACGCGTGATCTCGGGCGCCTTCACATACTGCCCGAGCATGGCATTGAAGGAGGCGACGTCGCCTTCGGCCTCGTTAACGCGTTTAAAGCGATATCCCTCCGCGCCGCGGATGGCCTGATCGGCCTCGCCCCTCGCTCTCGGTACGGCCTGGTTGTAATCGCCGTTGGCGATATTGATGGCGTTCTCGCGATCCTGTTGCGCTTTGTTCACCTCGTTAAACGAGGCCTGCACTTCCGCCGGCGGATTAACGTTCTTTAATTGCACCTGATCGACCCGAACGCCGAGGGCGTAACGCTTCGCGAGTTCTTGCATTCGTGCCAGCGTCGCCACCTCGATATCCTGACGCCCGATGGTGATGACCTCATCGACCGTTCGGTCGCCGATGACTTCACGCATGGCTGCTTCTGAAATGTCGCGCAGCGTCTGCGCAGGATTCCGCACATCGAAGAGATATTGCTTGGGATCGTCGATCCGATATTGCACGACCCATTCGACCAGCGCCGCGTTGAGATCGCCCGTGACCATCGACTTTTCGCCTTCGCCGTCCTGGGCCGGCTGGGCGGTGTTTGTGTACCCGGAGGTGAAGAACCCAAACTCGAGCTTGAGCTGGCGTCGCGTCGGCAGAACCGTGACCCGGTCAATTCCGAAAGGGAGTTTAAAATGCAAGCCTGGCTCGACGGTTGTCAGGAACCGACCAAACCGAAGGACCACCCCCTCGGACTCGGCTTGGACAGTGTAATATGAAGTCCAAACCAGGATGACGAGGATGACGATTGCGGCCAGGATCCCCACGAATCGGAGAGGAATACGCGGCACCTGCGGGCTATGAAAAGTGGGGAGAGCAGGGGGCTGGTTGGCCATTGGGGAAGCGAGGCGGCCCGATTTCTAGAGGGTCAGGGACCGTAGGGGAAGCGCAAATTGCTGAGTCCGTGCAGGGAAACAAGCCCCTCGGCCGGGGCTAATCCGCAAGCCCATCGTCAAAAATTCCTAGAATTGCCGCAAGTCGCTGGAAAAAAGCATTGATTTGTAGGGCAAGATCTGTCTAGGATGCGGGGCCGTGAAGGAGGGCGATTGGGGGCTCTCCTTCCAGAGACTTAACACCAGGGGAGAAACTTAATGAAAAATTACCTTCGCATCGCTTTTGTCGCTTTAGCGCTTTGTGCAACGACGACCGCGTTGAATGCCGGCACGATTATCAAACTTAATCTCGGCGAGACCGGCCCTGACGTCTCCATGGTCCAAGGCGGTACGTTTGGCACGACGAACGATGGTAATGCCGGGACGATTGGGGATCAAAATACCGCCATCGAATATGCGGACGGGCTCGATTTCATCCCTGACATCAATCTCAACGTCGCCTCTTTCAGCCTGACTGGCCTTCAGGAAGTGGGTCCAGCGGGCGTGTTCGGCAATCTCGTCGTCCAGAATCTCGTCGGCGGCATTTTCAATCTTTACGACCCAGCGAATAATCTGCTCTTGTCAGGCGCGCTGACCAACAGCGCATTGACCGGCGTGCTCGCGCCGGGGCCTGGGACTGGTTCGGTCTTTACCACGGCACCGATTACTGGCCCCCTTGGGGGCGCGCTTGCTCCGTTTATTGTGCCCGGCAGTCTGTCGCTTTCACTGACCTTAACCAACGTCGTTAGCCAAGGCATCACCCCGGGCTTGGTCGTTGACGGTGGCGTTCTCCAGTTCACGGCCGATTCGACGGTCGAAATCGCTGCGACGACCGTTGTGCCGGAGCCGACGACCCTCGGCCTGCTGGCTTTTGGCGGGCTGGCTGCTCTGGGGTTGCGTCTGCGCCGTCGCTAGAAGCAACCGTATATCTGCGGCCGCTCCCACGAATTCGCCCACTTGGGCGTTCAGGAGGGGGTGGTCTACCGACGCGAAGACGTTGGTTCATCGGGCGCCGCGAGGTGCAAAGACGCGGTATTCCCGCGTACTTCTGAGAAACACGTGGAATTACCCTTTTTGGTTACCCCGTGTCAGAAATATTGATAACTACTGGAAAAAAGGGATTGATCTCTAAAATTGATTCTGCCTAGGATGCTCGAAATTTGGGACCGTAGCTCGGTTGCTGCGGCCTAAAAAATCCTGGAGAAAATCATGAGACCATACCTTCGCTTTGCCCTCATCGGACTTGCCGTTTGTGCCACCGCCAGTGCGCTTCAAGCCGGCACCATCATCAAACTTAATTTAGGGGAAGTCGGCCCGGATGTTTCGTTCACGCAAGCCGGTGTTTTCGGAACAATCGATGACGGAAATGCCGCTACGATCGGAAATCAGAACACCGCCATCGAATTCGCTGACGGTCTCGATGATATTCCAGACATCGGCACCAATGTTGGATCTTTTACGCTGAGCGGTCTCGCAGCCGTTGGTCCGGCGCAGGTCTTCGGGACACTGCTCATTCAAAATTTTGCCGGCGGCTCGTTTAATTTATACGATCCCGCTAACGTGTTGCTCCTCTCGGGAACTCTCAGCGCCAGCACCCTGACCGGCGTGGTTGGACCTCCCGGGACCGGCTCAGTTTTCAGTACAGGTCCGATGACCGTTACAGGTGGCACGCTTTTGCCCCGGATTGTTCCAAACACTCTTTCGCTTTCGTTGACCCTAACGAACGTCAATGGTGGGGCGGGCCTCTCTGTTGGAAACACCGCGCCGATCCTGCAACCTTTCACGGCCGATTCCACTGTCGCTATGGCCGCGACGGTTGTTCCGGAACCCGCGACTTTTGCGCTCTTCGCCTTTGGCGGACTGACTGCCATCGGATTGCGCATGCGCCGCCGCTAGAAGAGAGCGACGCAATCAGTTTTACGAACGGGCGGGAGTCATTCCCGCCCGTTTTGTTTATTTGCCTAACGAGCGCGATCAGGCGTGAGTTAGTCGCTTCCTCAATACGCGTCGGACTGAATTGCCGCGCTCGCATGGCCCGTCATTCTGAGCCGGGTCTTGCTTCAGCGTGTCAGGCCAGCCCCGACGCGCCTTTCAGGTGCGGGATGCGCGTTATCGGTGGTCAAATGTCACGTGATTATCATCACCCTTGGACTGCCTTTATTCTGGCGCATTCGTCTGCGTCCGCTTCTCCCGCTCTCTGGTCATGCGAATCGCGATTGATTGCCGTTACGTGCGGGAACGGCCAAGCGGCATTGGTGCTTACGTCGAGGAATTGGTGGATCGTCTCCCGCTGCTCGCACCGGGCGCGGTTTTTCATTTCTGGGCGCACCGGCTTGCGCGCCGGCCGCTCAGTCATTCGTCCAATGTCGTAGAAACATGCGTGGAGCCGGAGCCGAACGCGCTCCGGACCGTTCTCTGGCCGCAGCGTTATGCACGCCTGGATCGCATCGACGTTTTCCATGGTCCGCACAACATTCTGCCGCGGAAGATTCCGTGTCCTTCCGTCGTGACAATTCACGACATCCTGCCCTTGGAACATCCGGAGCTCGCATTCGTTAGGTGGCGCCAACGTGCGAAACGCATTTATTATGTGCAGGCCTTGCGGCGGGCCTTGCGTGAAGCCAGCCGGCTCATCGTCACCACTACGGCAATGGCTGATCGCGTGCTTGATTTGTTTCCCGAGACCGCCCGGCGCATCGATGTCGTGCCGATGGGTGTGGTGGGAAATTTTCGACCTGCGGATGATCGTAGACAGGCGGCGAGAGATGCAGCGGCCCTGCTCGGGTTTGACGATCCATTCCTGCTCGTTGTTGGCCAGGATGCGCCTAACAAGCGGCACGACATCGCGCTCGCAGTCTTCGCCAAATACGTGCCGGAGCCCTGGCGACTGGTCCTGGTGCAACGGCAAAGCAAGCACCCGCGGCTCTTCGGGGAGGCGCATCGCCTGCGCGTGGCTCACCGCGTCAGCTGGTTTCAACATTTGCCGCAGCAAGACCTGGTCACACTCTATCGCGCGGCGGACACATTGATCCAGCCCTCGTCCTATGAAGGATTCGGTCTGCCGGTGCTGGAGGCGATGGCCTGTGGTTGTCCCGTGGTCGCGACGGATCTCGATGTCTTCCGCGAAATCATCGGCCACGCCGGTGTGCTCGTCTCTTGTGACAACATTTCGGGCTTCGGCAATGCGTTGCTGGCGCTTTTGCAATCACGCAGGCAACAAGACGAACTGCGCCAAGCGGGTCTGGAGCAGGCGCAAAGGTTTTCGTGGGACCGTTGCGCGCGCGAGACGCTGCACGTGATCCATTCCGCCGCCGGCGCAACCGCGACATCGTCCCTTCCTCTGCTCGACCTGCGGCCCGTCGCGGCCTAGGTTCCTGCCGGATGTAGTGATTTGTTAGGCACTGGCGGAATACTCCCCACTGCGGCCGCCGCCGCTGGGTGGTGTCATCACACCGATCTGAATCAAAAATCCAAGCACATCTTTCTCTGCCCATTTCTCCGCCAGCCTCCCGTCGGCGATGCGATGAATAGTAATGGAGGTCATCTTCAACTCGTTGCCCGTAGCCGGAACTCCGGGCAGGATCGCCTTCATGTTTGCCGTAACAGGTTAGTCGGGTCACGACCCTGTCTCCTTCGGCGATCTGCTCCTCGATCTGGTGATAACCGGGTGTCGCTTCCCAAAAGATCTGGAAAGCCTGCTTCAATCCTTCGCGTCCGCGAGCTAATCCCGGAAAGGGCGGTGGATTATGATCCAAATAATCTTCAGCGACTAACTCATCCATCGCTGCCAGATTCCCTTTGTCGATCTCTTCGTAAAACCGGCGGACCAGCGCTTTGTTCTCTTCAGGCGAGGTCATGCTCCAGGCAAAAGGATAAACTATTCCGATGGATCCGCGAGCGAGCTTGGGCGCTGCCTAGAATTTTCTGGCAAGACCGAGTGCCCTCTCTATTTTGACCGCGGCTGAGACCGCTCGCGCGATTAGCTCAGTGGTAGAGCGCTTGCTTCACACGCAAGAAGTCGCAGGTTCGAACCCTGCATCGCGCACGGTTTTCCTGCCTCCGGCGCGATCTCGCCGATCACATCAAACTTCGACACAGCCGATTGGGCACCGGCTATTGGATGCGCAGTCGGTGAAAAACATGAGTATCGCTGGCTGACCGTTATTTACGCCTGCGATCCGTGCTCAGGCGCGCCTAACGCTGCTCCCGCGGCGCCTCGTAATTATGAGAAAAGTGGAACAATCAAATCTGGTGCGCCCGCAGTAAAGGTCCCTACTGGGAAAAAGGCGTTGATCTCAAAAGGAGACCGGAAGTACCCTGAGCGAAATTGGAGCAGACATTATGTGCTCCGTTCCCTTTTTAAGGAACAGCACTCAGGAGAAAATATGAAATCGTACCTCCGCCTTGCCATCATCGGATTTGCCGTTTGCGTCGCGAGCAGCGCCGTGAACGCGAGCACGGTCGTCAAACTGACTCTCGGGGAAACAACGCCGGACGTTTCCTTGAGTCAGGCCGGAGTCTTTGGCACCACCGACGACGGAAATGCAGCGACGACGGGGAATCAAAACACCGCCATCGAGTACACCAATGGTCTTGATTTCATTCCCGATATTCCCACCAACATCGGCTCCTTCACACTGTCCGGCCTTCAGGTAAGCGGTCCGGCGCAAGTTTTCGGTACGCTCGTGATCCAGAACTTCCAAGCCGGTGCATTCAGCCTTTTTGATCCGGCGAACGTTCTCCTGCTCTCGGGGATATTAACCAGCAGCACTTTGACTGGCGTCGTTGGGCCTCCCGGGACGGGTTCGGTCTTTACGACTGGTCCGGTCGCCGTTGGCGGTGGAACGCTCGCTCCGTTCTTTGCTCCCGGAAGCCTTTCGCTCTCATTAACCCTAACCAACGTCAACGGCGGCACTGGGCTTATGACCGGGGGCACCGGGGCTCTGTTATATCCCTTCACCGCGGACTCGACCGTCGCCATCGCGGCGACCGTTGTCCCGGAGCCAGCAACGTTGTCGCTCGTCGCTCTGGGTGGGCTGGCTGCGATCGGCCTGCGCATGCGCCGACGGTAAAGCGAGACAGTTCGAATCCCCGCTCGACGCCCGATCAGAGTTCCGTTACGAGGCAGCCGATTGGGCGCCCGCTGCCAGCGCTTCGTCGACCAGGCAAAGCAGCCGCTTGATCTCGAAAGGTTTGGTCAGGTAATCGCGTGCACCGGCTTGGAGCATCTTCTCGATCTGAGTCGGACTGATGTCGGCGCTGAGCACGATAACGGGGATGTCCCGCGTCAGAGCGTTGCTCTTGAACTGCGAGAGCAGCTCACCGCCATGCATATCGGGCAGGTTGAGATCGAGCAGGATCAACGCGGGGCGTTGGTGCAGCGCAAGAGCGAGCCCTTCGCCGCCGGTGGAGGCCCACGACAAGCTGAGATTCGCGCGATCCTCGAGGATCCGCTCGATCAACCTGAAGTTGGTTTCGTTATCCTCGATGTGCAGGATTTTACGGATAGCCGCCGTTTCGTCATCGGCGGATGAAAGAATTGGATCCTCCGTCTCGGTCGTAGGAGCGGGAGCGCCGAACCCTTCCAGGTTCGTCACCAGGTCCATCAACTGATGCCCGGCAATGGCCAGTTGCGTCAATTCTGCGGAGTTTCCCTTGTGCGTGATGCTAAGCAAATCAGTAAAACCGAGGACCGAGGTCAATGGCACGCGTACTTCGCGCGCAAATTGTTCGACCAAACGCCGCGCTTCCGCGCGGCCTTGCCCCGCCTCGGCCAAGGCATCGCGTAATTGCCTTCGCAAGAGGTCGATTTCGCAGTTTGCTCGCTCCAGGTCGCGCTGGAGGCTGTTAATTATTTCGGACATAACCGTACCTAGGTGGCCATCTGCAGTCCGGACGATTCGTCCGCAAAGTTGTATTTCAGCTTGTTCGACATCTCAATATCACGACGCATTTTCGTCTTGTGGGTAGAGTAGATGACGGCGGTTTCCTCGCTGATCTCGCCGGCTTCGTAGGCCTTGAACAACGATTGATCGAAGCTGTGCCAGCCGTGGATATCGGCGGCTTCGATGATCTCGAGAAAGGTTCGATTCTCGCCCTCGCCGAAAATGATGCTCTCGCGCGTGCGCAGGCTGCTTCCCATGATTTCGGTGACCAGCAATCGTCCGCCGCTGTTTTTTGCGACGAGTCGCTGGCTAACGATATAGCGAAGCGTTTCGGCCAGCCGTTCGCGCGTCTGTTTCTCTTCCTCTTTCGTGAACATACCGAGGACGCGATTGATCGTTTGCCCGGCGTTGATCGTGTGAAGCGTGCTTAGAACTAGGTGCCCGGTCTCTGACGCGGTCAGCGCGATTTCCATCGATTCGCGATCACGGATTTCGCCCAGCAGGATCACTTTCGGCGCCTGGCGCAGAGCCGCGCGTAAGCCGCTGGCGAAGGTCGGAAAATCCTTGCCCAGTTCGCGCTGGCTGAAAGTGGCTTTCTCGTGCGCGTGCAAAAACTCGATCGGATCCTCCAGCGTGACGACGTGCACCTCCTGCGTCTGGTTCAGCTCGTTCAACATCGCCGCAAGAGTCGTCGTCTTGCCCGTCCCGGTTCCGCCGGTGACGAAGATGATGCCGTTTTTCTCCTTTACCATTTCGGCAAAGATCGGAGGCAAGCCCAGTTCCGTGAGCAGGGGAACGCGCGATTGCAGTCGTCGCATGACAATGCCGCGCTGCCCGTTCTGTTTGTAAATGTTGACGCGAAACCTGGCCCGGTTCCCAAGCGCGTAGCTCAAGTCACACGACCCGTTTTCTTCGAATTCATTCCGAAGCCGCTCGCTCTCCTCGATCAGGATGTCGGACATGGTCTGGATGTGGATGGGCTGAAGCACGGTATCCGGCCCCTCCATGGGCAAAGGCTCCAGGCGTCCATCTCTTTCGATCTGGGGCGGTTTTCCGGTCACGAAGACCAGGTCGGACACGGTCGTCTCATTGCCGTCGAGCATGGCGGTGAGAATGGCGTCGAGTTGTTCTTTGTTCATTGGATGGAGGGGAACCCCTTTTCGGGGAAAACCAGCCTCTTTCTGATGCAGGAAGCGTTCCAGCCATCACCTAAATCCCTCCTCAAAACCGGCTATTCCCGGCCGAGGCCGGTCGCTTGCGAATTCCTCAGCCCACCCTATAGGAAGGTATGTCCGAACATAGAGTTACGCTGACCTGGAAGCGCGGTGACGCGCCCTTTGAGTATCCGAAATACCCTCGCAACCACACTTGGAAGTTCGACGGCGGGCACGAAATGACGGCAACCGCGGCCCCCGCTTATTTGGGCGACCCCAAGAATGTTGATCCCGAGGAGGCGTTCGTCGCTTCCCTCTCAAGCTGTCATATGCTGACGCTGCTGGCCATCGCCTGTAAGCAGAAGTTCGTGCTCGATGAGTACGTCGATGACGCGGTCGGACACATGGAAAAGAACGCCGAGGGCCGGCTCGCAATTACACGTGTCACCCTGAAGCCGAAGATCACCTGGTCAGGTGAAAAGAAACCAACGCCGGAAGAGTTGGACAAAATGCATCACGCGGCGCACGACAACTGTTTCATCGCCAACTCCGTGAAGACGGAAGTGACGGTGGAGAAGGCGTAGCGGGAGAAGCCCGGCTCGCGGGTTGAAGCGGAGGGACGCGCTTGTCGCGTGCATTTGAGATGAGGACGAGACAAGCTCGTCCCTCCGGCGGGCCATTGAATCTGTGTCAATCTGTGTTCAGCTGTGGCGACAATCATGACTAGCTCCTCCGATCCGCAGCGCCCGCCTTCGCCGAGCTCCGGCGCGGCAAGGATGGAGAAGATCGTTAGCCTGTGCAAACGGCGCGGTTTCATTTTTCAATCGAGCGAGATTTACGGTGGCTTGAATGGCGCGTGGGATTACGGTCCGCTCGGCGTCGAGTTAAAGCGCAACCTGAAGGATTACTGGTGGCGCACGATGGTCCACGAACGTGACGACGTCGTGGGGATGGATGGATCCATTCTCATGAATCGCGCCGTTTGGAAAGCGAGCGGCCATGAAGAGACCTTTACCGATCCGATGGTCGATTGCCGAACGTGCAAGGCACGCCTGCGCGCCGATCAGATCCCGCAGAAGAACGGCGTGCCACAGTGTCCAAATTGCGGCGGCAAAGATCTGACCGAGCCGCGCTCCTTCAATCTGATGTTCAAGACTTACGTCGGTGCGACCGAGGACGAATCATCCATTACTTATCTGCGCCCGGAAACGGCGCAGTCGATCTTCGTGCAATTCAAGAATGTCCTGGATGTTTCGAGGAAGAAGCTGCCGTTCGGGATCGCGCAAATCGGCAAGGCGTTCCGTAACGAAATCAATCCGCGCAATTTTACCTTCCGCTCACGCGAGTTCGAGCAGATGGAGCTGGAATATTTTTGCCGGCCCGAGCAGGGGATGGAACTGCTCGAATATTGGAAAGAGGAGCGATTGAAGTTTTACGAAAACATCGGCATCGCGCGCGAAAAGTTGCATGTCCTTACCGTGCCCGATGCGGAGCGAGCCTTCTATTCGAAGGGCACCTACGACATCGAATACGAATTTCCCTTCGGTCGCCAGGAGCTCGAAGGCGTTGCCTATCGAACGGACTACGACTTGTCGCAACACCAAAACGCGAGCGGGAAGCCCCTCGAATATTTCGATGAAGAAGCGAAACAGAAATTTATTCCGCACGTCATCGAACCGAGCGCGGGAGTTGATCGAACTGTTCTCGCCTTGATATGCGAGGCTTACGACGAGGACACGGCACCCGATGATAAAGGCAAGCAGGAGTCCCGCATCGTTCTTCGTTTCTCGCCGCGGATTGCACCCATCAAATGCGCCATTTTTCCTCTGCTCAAAAACAAGGAACCGCTCGTCGCCAAAGCTCGCGCGGTGGTGAATCTGCTGCGCCCGCACATGAATGTGTTTTATGATGAAACGGGCGCCATAGGACGTCGCTACCGTCGCCAGGACGAGATCGGGACTCCATTCGGGATCACGATTGACTTTGAAACGCTCGGCGAAAGGGGCGACGAATTTCGCGACACGGTGACGTTGCGCGAACGCGATTCGATGAAGCAGGAGCGAGTCAAAATCGCTGACTTGGTGCAACTGCTGATCGCTCGAATTTCGTAAGTAGAGTAATGACCACAAAGACGGCCGCCGGTCGGGCGGGTGTGAACGTGTCGCTATGGGAGGCGACAGCGCAAACGGACCAGCTCCAACCGCTCACCGGCGATGACTCGGCGGATGTTTGCATCGTCGGCGCGGGCATCGCCGGTCTCTCCGTGGCTTATACCTTGGCGCGAGCGGGACGGAGTGTGATCGTTCTTGACGATGGTCCGATTGGTTATGGCATGACCGCCCGCACGACGGCGCACCTGGTCAATGCGCTGGACGATCGCTTCTACGATCTCGAGAAATACCATGGTGAAGAAGGCGCACGACTCGCGGCAGAGAGCCACAGTGCGGCGGTCGATCGAATTGAGCAGATCGTGCGCGACGAAAACATCGACTGCGGATTCGAACGGCTCGATGGTTATCTCTTCGATCCGCCTAACGAGACGGAGAGCCATTTGGCAAAGGAATTTGATGCCTGCCAGCGAGCAGGGCTGGATGTGGAGTGGGCGCAGCAAGCGCCGATGCAAGCATTCAACACAGGTCCAGCGATTCGGTTTCCCCGGCAAGCGCAGTTTCATCCATTGCATTATCTGAATGGATTGAGCCGGGCCATTCGCCGCGACGGAGGTCGGATTTTTACGGGCACGAAGGTCGTGAGCGCGGACGGTGGAGACGAGGCAAAGATACAGACGGCGGAAGGATTCACCGTGCGTGCGCAGTCCGTCGTGGTGGCAACCAATTCGCCGATCAACGATCGTTATGTCATTCACACGAAGCAGGCACCTTACACCACGTATGTAGTCGGACTTCGTGTAGCGCCTGGCTCAGTCGAGCGCGGCCTCTATTGGGATATGGCCGAACGGCCGGGCATGCAAAACCAGACCGGACCGATTCCATACCATTACGTGCGCGTTTCGAGTGGGACGGAAGACGATATCCTTGTCGTCGGCGGCGAGGATCACAAAACAGGTCAGACCGACAATTTCGAGCCGCGTTTCGAGCGACTTGAAGAATGGGCGCGAACGCGCTGGCCCGATATTGGTGAAGTCGCGTTTCGTTGGTCGGGACAAGTCATGGAACCAGTAGACGGTCTTGCTTTCATCGGTCGCAACCCGGCCGATCACGACAATGTGTATGTCGCGACAGGAGACTCGGGAAATGGAATGACGCACGGGACGATTGCCGGCATGCTCATTCCGGAATTGATCCGCCGTGGAGATCATGCGTGGGCGAAACTTTACGATCCATCACGGGTCCGAGTCAGCGCGGCGTCTGATTTCACGAAAGAAAACGTCAATGTCGCGGAACAGTACATCGATTACTTCACCGGGAGCGACGCAACAGTCGGTGAACTGCAGAATGGCCAGGGTGCGACGATCCGACGCGGCCTCAGCAAAATTGCGGTTTATCGTGATGAAACCGGTGCATTCCATGAGTGCTCCGCCGTTTGCCCGCATTTGAAATGCATTGTGCACTGGAATCGCACGGAGAAGACGTGGGACTGTCCGTGTCATGGCTCACGCTTTGATGCGCGCGGCAAAGTCTTGAATGGTCCTGCCGTGGCCGACCTCAAGCCAGTCGAACATCAGTAACATTCAAGGCCACTCGCTTGGATCTCGAGGAATTCAGGGAGTATTGCCTTTCCAAACCGGCTGCAACCGAAAGCACGCCTTTCGGCGAAGACGTCCTCGTCTTCAAAGTGCGGGACAAAATCTTTGCGTTGGCCTCGCTGGATGAAGTCCCCGCAACAGCGAATCTGAAGTGCGATCCCGATCGGGCCCTCGAATTACGGGACCGCTACGAAGACGTGCAACCCGGGTATCACATGAACAAGAAGCATTGGAATACCGTCACGCTTGGCGGGGAGATACCTCTGCGAGAGCTGCACAGAATGATCGATCATTCCTACGAACTGGTGGTGGCAGGTCTGTCGCGCAAAGCGCGCGGCGGAAAAGACCAACCACCAATGCGGAAGCACGAATGAATGACAAAATCCGAAGCGCGATTCGGCATTTGCCATTACTTCAATTCGCGCAAATCCGTGGCACCGGCGGTTAAGAAATCTTACTCAGGAAGCCAGGAACAGGACGCGGTCTCTGCTGTAGCCGCCTCGCTCTGTCGAGGCGCCGTTTTGGTCGATGAAGCACCCAAAACACGGCGGCAGAGCGCCGTGGCTACAGGAGAAAATCTGCGTAAATCCGTGAAATCAGCGGTCAAGAAACCTTGTGCAGCACTTCGCGAACTTCAATCTTCCCAAGATCCAATTCGAGCGCCTTCTCGGCTACATCGAGGAACGTATCAGGCGCGTCGGTTAACGAGACCTGCAGTCCACCCACTGACGCTTCGTTCGCTCGCAGATCTTGCTTGTCTAATAATTGCGCGACCGCGGCGGCGCAGTTCCGCGCTGAATCGACCAGAGTGACGTCGCCCTCCACCACGCGCTGAATGGCGGGGGCGAGGAGGGGATAATGCGTGCAGCCGAGCACGAGCGTGTCGACGCCGGCATCGATGAGCGGTTCGAGGTAACGCGCGACGATTCGATCGGTTAGGGGATCATCGAGCCAGCCTTCTTCGATGAGAGGGACCAGCAACGGACAAGCGCGGCTGGTCACTTTGAGGGATTTATCCAGCTCACGCAGCGTTTTTTCATACGCTCCGCTGCGAATGGTCGCGCGGGTCCCAATGACGCCGATGTGACCGTTCGTTGTCGCTGTCACTGCCGCTTCAGCGCCCGGCCGAATTACGCCGACGATGGAAACAGGATATGTCTCCATCAACTTTGGAAGGGCGATGGATGAAGCAGTGTTGCAAGCCACCACAATAGCCTTGGCTTCTCGCTCCATCAGCATCCCGGCGATTTCCACGCTGTAGCGTTCCACTGTGGCTGGGCTTTTACTTCCGTAGGGGACACGCGCGGTGTCACCCAGGTAGATAATTTGTTCCCCCGGAAGAAGGCTGCGCAAGGCCTTCACCACGGTCAGCCCACCGATGCCCGAATCGAAGACCCCGATCGGTCCGGCTCCCGACAGATCTGGATTAGTTGCCACCGGTAATGGAAAGAGAGGGGGTATCGTGCTGCGTTGCCTGCGGCGGCACGTAGTTAGCCAAGGGTTCGCTAATGGAATGCGAGTGCAACGGCAGAGTGGTCTTGGCCGAGGCGAAGGTTTGCGGACTGCTCGCGCGATAGTTAATGGCGGCGTCATAATTTTGAATGCCCTGAGCAATGGCGCTGCCGACTTCCTGCCGGAAAAATGAGGTCGCGATGCGCTGGCCCTCGGCCGCATTGCTGAGAAAGCCGCACTCGACCAAAACTGCAGGCACCCTCACATTCCGCAAAACGTGGAAGCGCGCATGCTTCACCCCGCGATCGAACATGCTTAGCCGCGATAAGACGGTGGCGTGAACGGCGGCCGCGATCGCGATGTTTTGTTCGTCCTGGGCATTGCCCGGACACCAACGCGTGTCCGCCACGGAGACTTCGTTAGCCGCGTTCGATGTCACGCCGGCCGGTGCGAGCGCATAACTCTCGAGTCCTTCGGCGGTCCCGCTCGTATTGAAATGCACGCTGACGAAGACGGAATTCGGGAAATGGCTGGCAAAGACGGCGCGCTCCTCGAGCGAAATAAATTTGTCGGTCGACCGAGTCATCTCCACTTTGTAACCGGCATGCATCAATTGCAGCCTGGCATATTGCGCGACGTCCAGGGCAAACGATTTTTCCGCGCCCCATCGATTCGTTGCGCCACTATCCGTCCCGCCATGTCCCGGGTCGAGGATCACGGTCTCGATCTTGTGCGCATTCTTGACCCGATTGGGACGGATGATCGGCTCGATGATCTTGCTCACATCCATGGCCGAAATTAGTTCGTCGCCTCCATTGGTTAGGATGGGAAAGTCGGTAAAAAAGCGAACACCATTGATGTAAAGGTTGCTCGTTCCAGCCTGGGCACGGATGACGTTCCTTTCCTTGCGCAAAGAAACGGTGTGACTGACGCGAGTGTACTCAGGGAACTGATAAAAATGCGCGACATTGGAGAAGCTGACATAATCACGGCCCGCCTGCCGGATGATGTTCCAATCATCCGCCGAAGCGTCTCCCGCAGTGAGGAGACCGAGCAGCCCGATCAATAAGGTCCCCCGTCGAATTGGCCGCATCGCAGAGGAAGGTGGCGATTCGAGTCCCGGCTCGCAAGTTAAAGTAGCGGAAAGCGCCGGGTTAGCTTTGTTACGGCGCGCAACGCGCAGGGGTTGCGCTACCTTTGATCTGATGGCCGAGCTTCCCAAGACGTATGATCCCCGAGCGGTTGAGCCGAAATGGTACCAACGCTGGCTCGAGCACAACGATTTCAAGGCGGATCCCAAATCGAGCAAGCCGCCCTTCTCCATCGTCATTCCGCCGCCAAATATCACCGGCGTCCTGACCATGGGGCATGTCCTCAACAACACCATCCAGGATATTCTGGCGCGTCGTGCCCGGATGCAGGGTTATGAGGTGCTCTGGTTGCCAGGAGTCGATCACGCTGGCGTCGCCACACAAACAGCTGTCGAAAAACATCTCTGGCGGACAGAAAAGATCAGACGTCGCGATCTCGGGCGCGAAGAATTTCTGAGGCGTGTCGTCGCATGGCAGGACAAGCACGGCGGCATTATCATCGAGCAACTGAAGAGGCTGGGCTGCTCCTGCGATTGGTCGCGTCAGCGTTACACACTTGATCCCGGTTATGTGCGCGCGATCGAAGCCGTCTTCGTCGATCTTTACAACAAGGGCCTGATCTACCGCGGCCGTCGCATGATCAATTGGGATCCGGCAGCCCAGACGGCTCTCTCCGACGAGGAAGTGATTCCAAAAGCACAGAAGGGAAGCCTTTATTATGTGCGCTATCAGATTGTCGATGAGCCGGACCGCTTTCTCGAAGTCGCGACAACCCGTCCGGAGACGATCATGGCCGACACGGGCGTGGCGGTTCATCCGGATGATCCTCGTTACAAGGATTTGATCGGCCGCGAGGCTTGGCGGCCGTTAGCGCGCGAGAAGATTCCGATCGTAGCCGACGAAGCGATCGATCGCCAGTTCGGGACGGGCGTGCTCAAAGTCACGCCGGCCCATGACAAGCTGGATTTTGAAATAGGACAGCGGCATCACTTGCCCATCATCGATGTCCTGCGTCCCGATGGGAAGATCGATTGCCCCGCCGTTCCAGAATTGGACGGCCTCGATCGATTCGCCGCGCGGGAAAAGGCGGCGGAGATGCTCAAGGAAAATGGGTTGTTAGGCAAAGTCGAGCCACACGAAAATAATGTCGGCTTCAGCGAACGCAGTGAGGTGCCGATTGAGCCGCGCCTGAGCGAGCAGTGGTTTCTGCGTTACCCGAAAACCGAGGAAGCTCTCGCGGTGGTGCGCGAGCATTTGATCCGGTTCTTCCCTCAGCATTGGGAGAAGGTTTACGCGCAGTGGCTGGAGAATATCCAGGACTGGTGCATCAGCCGTCAGATCTGGTGGGGGCATCGCATTCCCGCGTGGTACTCGAAAGCGAGCGGAACTGAGCAAAAAATCTACGTCGGTCTGGAGCCGCCGCCCGACCCGGAGAATTGGACGCAAGATCCCGATACGCTCGACACCTGGTTCTCCTCCTGGCTCTGGGCCTACGAGACGATGGATGACGAGACGCGCGTGAAATTCTACCCGACATCGGTCCTGGTGACCGGTCCCGACATTATTTTCTTCTGGGTTGCGCGCATGATCATCGCCGGACTCGAGTTCAAGCCCGGAAAATCCGATCGCATTGAAGACAACATCGCCTTCCACGATGTCTACTTCACCGGCATCATTCGCGATAAGCAGGGCCGGAAAATGTCCAAGTCGTTAGGCAATTCGCCCGACCCGCTGGATTTGATCGAGAAGTACGGAGCCGACGGGCTCCGCTTTGCACTTATGCGCATCGCTCCCAGCGGACAGGACATTCGCTTCGATGAGAAACAAATCGAGGAAGGGCGAAATTTCGCGACCAAGCTCTGGAATGCTGCGCGCTTCCGGCAGATGCACGGTCCAAGCTCCGCTCAACCGAAGATCGATCAGGCCTCTCTTTCCATCTATGCCGTGGAGGTTCTGTCGCGACTGAATGAGACCATCGCCGGAATCGAAGCGGCTTTTCAGGAATATCATTTCAATGCCGCGGCCCAACATCTCTACGATTTCTTCTGGAGCGACTATTGCGATTGGTTTGTGGAAGCCGCTAAGACCGACATTTTCGCCGAAGATCCAGCGCAGAAGGAGTCAGCGCTTGCGGTTATGGATTTGGTTCTGTCTGCCTCACTGCGCCTGCTGCACCCGTTCATGCCACATATCACGGAGGAGTTGTGGTCGCTCCTCGGCTTTGGCGAGGGCTCGATTCAGTTTGCGAAAGAGCCGGTAGCTATTCCAACTCCTGCAGACGCCTCGACCAAGCGCAAGCTGGCCAGAAACATTTATGAAACGGTCCAGGCCGGACGTAATTTGCGAGCGGAAGCGCGGGTGCCTTCAAACAAGAAGGTGCCGTTTATCTTGCGCTCGGCCGATAAGAATATTGCAGGAGAGTTGCCAACACTTACGCGGCTGCTTAACGCTGAGGAGGTGACGCTTCAGCCAAATTATTCGGCGAAGCCCGGAGTGTCGGTGGCCGTGACTCCGTTAGGCGAGATTTTCTTGGCCACGGTGGTGGGCGATTTGGCAGGCGAACGGGAGCGGTTGGATAAAGAGATTGAGCGAATCGAGACGGAATTGAAGACCGTTCGCGCCAAGCTGAGCAACGCATCCTTCGTCGATCGTGCGCCTGCCGCAGTGGTCGAAGAGCATCGCCAGCGCGAGAAAAATTTCGTGGATCAATTGCAAAAATTACGGGAGGCGCGCGAGCGTCTCGGGTAGCGCAAACTCAGCCTGGCCGCCGCGTGCGGGTCTCGAGTGCTGGTTGCGGCGTCTCGCCGCGACGAACTTCGACATATGCGAAAGGCTCGACCGGAGTCTCTCCCTACCAATCACGTTCGATCCGACCCAAGATAATTGGTAGGGCGAGACTCCGGTCGAGCCATCTGCGGGAAACAAATTTTTCTGTCGGCGAGACGCCGAAACCAACACTGTCGCCAACGTCGACTGTTCCACGATTACAAGTCCGGTACCCCCGGACCCAGACTGGCGCGTGTTTACACTCTTCTGTACATTCCTGTCGAATGACTCTTTGGAAAAAGTTGCTCTGGATCTTTGTCACGGTGCTCGGCCTCATCGCGCTCGTCGTGCTCGCCCTGTCGCGAGGCGAACAGATCAGTGCTCTCTGGATCGTGCTGGCGGGCATGTGCGCCCTTTCCATTAGCTACCGCTTTTATAGCAAATGGCTGGCGACGAAAGTTCTCGTTCTGAATGACGAGCGCGCCACGCCCGCGCTCGTTCGGAATGACGGCAAAGATTTCGTGCCCACGAATCGATGGATGGTTTTCGGCCACCACTTCGCCGCTATCGCGGGACCCGGACCTTTAGTCGGACCTGTCCTCGCGGCTCAGTTTGGATTCCTACCCGGCACCCTCTGGATTTTGATCGGCGCGACGTTAGGCGGGGGTGTCCACGACATGATCATTCTGTTTGCGTCCGTTCGCCGTGGCGGCAAAACGCTCGGCCAAATGGTGAAGGAAGAAATCGGCAAAGGCGTCGGGCTGCTCGCACTCGTTAGCGTTCTCGCCATCATGATCATTCTTCTCGCCGTGCTCGCGCTCGTGGTGGTGCAGGCTCTGGCCAAAAGCCCGTGGGGCGTATTCACGATCGCCATGACCATTCCGGTCGCGCTGATCATGGGGGCTGGCTTGCGCAGCGGGAAAGTAAATGTCACCGCCATCACTATCTTTGGCATGGTCGGGCTCGCCTTGTCTGTCTGGGGAGGACAGTTTCTCGCCCATTATCCGGCCGTGCAATCGTGGTTTACGCACGACGAGAAATGGCTCGCCTGGGCCATGATGATTTACGGATTAGCTGCCTCAATCCTGCCCGTCTGGATGCTGCTCACGCCGCGCGATTATCTCAGCACTTTTTTGAAACTGGGAACCGTAGCTGCACTCGGCGTCGCCGTCATAGCGTTGCGTCCGACGCTGCTGATGCCGTCGATCACTCGCTTTGTCGACGGAACCGGTCCTGTCTTTGCGGGTCCTGTTTTCCCCTTCGTTTGCATCACCATCGCTTGCGGCGCGGTCTCCGGTTTTCATGCGCTCATCGCCTCCGGGACGACCCCGAAAATGCTGGGCCGGGAATCGCGTATTCGCGACATCGGTTACGGCGCGATGGTGACGGAGATGATGGTAGCGCTGATGGCGATGATCGCCGCGTGCGTGCTGCAACCGGGCGAGTATTTCGCGATAAACGCGAAAGGTGCGCCCCATGATGTGGTCACGAGCATTTCGGCAGCTGGCTTTCCCGTGACCGAAGAGCAAATGACCGATCTGGCGCACAACCTCGGAGAGACCACGATGTTTGGGCGCGCTGGTGGCGCGCCGACCTTTGCGGTGGGTATGGCGCACATGTTTGCGCGCGCTTCAGCCAGTCCCACCGCGCTGGCTCTCTGGTATCACTTCGCCATCATGTTCGAGGCCCTCTTTATCCTAACGACCGTCGATGCCGGCACGCGCGTGGGCCGATTCCTCCTGCAGGATCTTCTCGGCAATGTCTGGCGGCCGCTCGGTAATACGCGCTCATGGGGTGCAAACTTTCTCGCGAGCACGTTGTTAGTGGCGGCCTGGGGCTGGTTCCTTTACCAGGGAGTGATTGATCCTCTTGGCGGAATTAACTCGCTCTGGCCGCTTTTCGGCCTGGCTAATCAATTGCTCTCCGTCATCGCGCTTTGCCTGGCCACGACTCTGCTCATCAAGATGCAAAAGACTCGCTACCTGTTTATCACCGTCGGCCCGTTGCTCTTCATGTGTGCGGTCACCTTTTCAGCCGGTTGGCTCAAGATCTTTTCCGCTGATCCAAAACTAGGCTTTCTTTCGGGGGCCACCTCTCTCACCGAGAAAGCCACTCTCTTGCAAGGTTCCGCGGCGGCGGGAATGCTACGGCAGGCGAGCGTCTGGCGCTTTGATGCGTTCGTAGCAGGGACATTTCTCGTCCTGGTTTTGTTAATTTTGTTGGGCTCAGCCCGCCAATGGTGGCAACTCATACGCGGGACGCAGAGTGCGCGTCTTCATGAAAATGAATTCGTCCCGTTATCAGAGCTCGAGCCAGCCGCTTAATGAATGGTATGCGAACGCCTCGACAGAGCGAGGCGACTACAGGTGCTGTAGCCACGGCGCTCTGTCGCCGTGTTCAGTGCTAACGATAAAGCTCAGGCCGACGATCTTCGAACACCCGCATAGCGGTTCGCACCGTTTGCAGAACCTGATCCGATAATTCGCCGACGATAATCTCCTCACGATCACTCGAAGCTGCCGCTATGATCTTGCCAGAGGGATCGATGATCGCGGAGCTGCCGCAGAAGGTAACGCCGTTATCCGCGCCGACGCGATTCGCGACGGCGAGATAGCTTTGATTTTCGATTGCCCGCGCCAGGCAAAGCGTTCGGAAATGTTCGAGTCGCGGAAAAGGCCAGGCCGAGGAGATAGCGAAAACAGTCGTCTTGTGCGCGGTGGCGAGGCCACGGTAGACCTCGGGGAAACGCAGGTCGTAACAGATGCTCAAACCGATCGAAAACGAGCCGAGCTCAAAATGCTCCAGGCACTCTCCCGGTTTGAAGCAAAGATGTTCTGCGACCGGAGCGGGAGCGAAGAGGTGAGTCTTTCGATATTTCCCGATGATTTCTCCGCTCCGATCGATCACGACCTGAGAATTGTAGATGTTGTCGCCGTCGCGCTCTGACACGCCACAAACGAGAGCCAGCGAAAGTTCTCGCGCGGTGCGTCGCAGGCTGGGGACAGCGCCTTCGCTCCACGGCATCGCCTTGTCGCGAATGGTCGACATCGCGTAACCGGTGTCAGCCATCTCGGGCAAGACGACCAATTCTGCGCCCCGTTCCTTCGCCAGTTTGGCGAAGTCCGCGATCTTCTTAACGTTCGCTTCGATGTCTCCGAGCGAGCACGAGATCTGAGCGGCAGCGATCTTCATTTCTTAAGCCTGACTCTGACATATTCTGCACAGAATGCAGGCGGCCGAAAGGCCTAACGAATAGTGGAGAATATCGCCAGTCTCGGCGTTTTCTGTTGTAGGGCGGGCGCTCCGCCTGGCAATTGCCTCCGCTATTTCCGTCGGAGCGGAACGATGATCTCCTGATCGCGCCGCGCGAAGACGACCCGACCGTCCTGGATGGCCTTGACCGTGATCTGATACGTCTGGCTTCCCATTTGCAAACCGAACTGTTGGCCCTCTTGCATGACCTTGCCGTTTACGATGGCGAAGCGATTGGTGTGTCCGAGCGTGATGGAAGTGACAAGGAAAGCCGACGGCGAAATTTCCGGCCCCGCCGCGTGCTCTGCTGCAGAGGGTTCGTTGGTCTTAGCCGCGGGTTTCCAGCCGATCGGCCAGAATGGATTGCGGGTGTTATCCACCACGAAACTCGATTTGTTTTTGAATTCGAGCGCGGAAGCCGGAGCTGCTGCGGCTGGCTGTCCGGGGGAGGCGGTCGCCTCCGGTGTTGCATCCTTGGCGGGTGCTGCCGCCGGCGCCGGCGGACGGACCGCGTAGGCCGAACTGGCTGCGAGAAGAGCGAAAAGAACGAAAGCGGAAGTCTTCATTTCTTTTGGATGAAATTGGTCGCCACCAAGTCAACGGTCTGAAACTCGCCCTGGTCCGTCATGGCGTGAATGCTCACCTTTGTAATCGAGAGCAGAGGTTCCGCGTTTTCGAGGTCGGCAATCGCTTTGCCGAGCGCCGAATAATCGGCCTGCGGAATGTTGATCAGCCAGTTGTATTTCATCCAGTCGGCAAGCTCCGGCTCTTTGAACGACGAACTATTCTCTAGTCGGGCGACCGCCTTATCGATTTGTTCGTTAGCGAAGAAAACTTTGATCCGCGGCGGGAACCACGCGATCGGCGCGCCTTCGGAATTGAGTGCTTTCAAAGCGGCGAAACGACTCGTAGCCGCCTTGGCTTGGTGCTCGAGGGTCGCGGCTTTGGCCATCTCGTCTTTGGAGGAATCGATCTTCGCTTGCTTCTCGGCCATGGCTCTCGCCATCGAGTCGCGGCTGCGATTGAGGGGCCCGAGGAAAAAGGTGAAGTAAACGTAAACGAGAAAGACGAATCCCATTCCGCTGAGGGAGATCTTTTTGAGCTGATCTTTATTCAAGCCGAGAGCGGTCATCGTTTCGGAACTCGTTCGGTAGGCGCAGGCGCCGCTGGTTTTGCTGATGCACTGGGATTGAAAGTCACAATCAAGATGTAATGAGCCATGGGCAGATTTGTGCCGCCGATGTTGGCGATGGTGTCGAGATCTTCCAGGCCTTTGAACTCGACTTTGACGTCGTGGTAGCTCTGGGAGAGTTGCTCGACCAACAACTGACGCAAATCTTCCGCGGCGGCACGCGGCTCGCGGCCGGCGGCGACGCCGTCGATCGTTACGCTCACGCCTTTGTTATCGTCGAGCACGTTCCCTTCGATGCTGGTCAATTGTGTGTTCGGCGCCACGCAATGTGCGACCTTTTGCAGGAAGGGCGCCCAGAAGAACCGGCCCTCGATGTATTGATCTAGCACCTTTGTGGTTTTGATGATTTCATTCAGCTCCGCTGCGCGTTTTTGCGCGCCCGTGACCTTGGGCTCGACTTTCGCCCACTCGCGTTCGACCGCGCTCAGCTTGCTCTTGATCTCGAGCGTGCGGTAGGCATTCAGCATGTAGTAGGCGAACATCAGCCCCCCTAATCCAATCAGAATCATCACGCCGATCTTGAGCGGGTCGCGTTTTCGCTGCCGCTGTTCCAGCAGCTCCTCGTGCAGGAGGTTGAGATGCAGTGCCATGGCCGATCAGTGGATCAGATATTCAAAAGCGGCCCCGCAGGCGACGTTCAACGTGACGAATTCGTGAGGCAGGCTTTGCCGCTTGGCCGCTGGCAGCGCCACCTCGCAGGTTTCGAGTGGATCCCAGATTTCACACGGCAACGCCAGCTCATCACTCAACGTCTGCAGAATGGTTTCCATGCGCGCCAATCCGCCGGAAACAAAGATGCGACTGATGCTTTCCTCGCGTTGACCTTCGAAGAATCCGATAGAGTTCCGGACTTCGGTGGCCAACCGATTGAGCGATGTCCGGCAAATATCAGCCATTCCCGGATCTCCTTCCTGCACCATGGTCCAGGCAGCTTGCGGATCGAGGGCTCCGTCTGCGGTAAGGGCGTGGTTCAGCGCTTCGCCTCCGTAATCGATGCTTCGGATCAGCACCAGCTCGCCTTTGTTCCCGATGAGAACCGTGCTTTGAGCATGTCCCATGTCGAGAAGGAGGAACGCGTCGTTGTTAAAGATTTCCGGGTAGGCGACCTCAAAAGCATTGAAGGAGCAGACCGGTGCCAGTTGAAAAATATCCGGTGTGAGTTTCGTCTTACCGAGCGCTTCAAAAAGTTGTTTCACCGAAGTGCGCAGCATTCCGCCGACCAAATAACGCGTCTGGGTCAGAACGCTGTTTTGCACCGCCACATTGCTTTCCTCGCCGGCGTCGGCAAGCGGCAGCTGGTCCTTGCGACCATTCACCGGCGCGACATCCAGAACGAAATCGCGGCATTCCTGATTGAGAACGGTCATCCCGTTTAGACGGAGCGCATTTCGCAACAGGTCCACCGGCGTATCGGGCTGCTCGATGATGCGCAAAAGCGAAGTCGGATCGGAGAACGCAATGGCGCAACCTTTGCCGTTGCTGCCGAGATCCTTCATCAGCAACTTAATCTGTTGGGAAAGATCCTCGACAGAGGTGATTTGCTCCGGAACCTCGCGGGAAGCGTAGCTCGTGAGCACGATGCGAGAATCGCTTCGGCGCTGCAGCGTTACACCCTTGAACGCATGCTTCCCCAAATCGATGCCAATAACAGAGTCTCCGCGTCGGGCCATGATGCTAAAGGCCATGTAGCGGAAATCGTGCCGACACTCTCGGATTCCCTACGGCAGCAGCTCGGAGCCAAGGTAATTATGGCTTCGCCGGTATTCTTCGAGAAACCGATAAAGATTATAATTGACTTCCCATCGGGTTCGTCTTGAAATTCCGATTCCTAAAGGACGCTGACTCGAGATAGGGCCGACAGGGATCCAGGCGCGTGTTTACCCACCCTAACCCCATGACCCTATGAAGATAACCGCCCCCTCATCTTTGCGCATCGCGCTGCTGAGCGCAGCCGTTCTACTGACGGTGTCCCCCACCGCAACACGCGCTGACACCGCGGCCCTCAGTTTCACATCCGGAATCGGAACCGGAAATAATTCCCTGCACAACGTGATGGCAGGCTGGAGCTTCACCGTAACCGCACCCCTTTTGGTGACTCAACTCGGCCTCTACGACGGATTTGTTACTGGCGGTTCGCTCGGCGATGGTTTCGGAGGAGCTCATACCGTCACTCTGTGGACCGGCGCCGGGACGGCTCTAACTAATGCCGTCATCCCAGCCGGGACCACCGCGACACTCGGCGCCGATGGTTTCCGCTATGTCACGTTGGGAAGCGCAGTGGCACTTGCGCCAGGCGATTACGTGATCACGGTCTACTTTCCTCAGTCGAATGACAATGCTGACGTCGATGTGGCCAACGCGGCAACAGTAACGACTGCCGCCGGGGTGACTTATGGATCGGCGGGCGATTTGGCGGGAGCCATTCCAATGCCCGCACCATTCCACGGGAGCAGACAGATTTTTGATACAACCGGAACCGCGTTTCCCACCGGCGATTCTGCAAATTCTCCGAAAAGCTTCTTCGGGCCGAATTTTCAATTCACGGCGGTTCCTGAAGCTTCGACGCTGTCTCTGCTCCTCGTCGGAGCTGGCGTAGCGCTCTTCACTCGCAAGCGCCGATAGGCCGTCCGCTATCGAGAAAGCAAGACGCCGCTACGCTGCTTTCGGCGAGCGGTAGCCGAAAAACTCCCGGTCCTTTATGATCTGCACGACCTCGTGCGGGACCATCTGTTCCCAGCCGTCGTCGCCCGATTGCAATTTGGAGAGTGCATCAGGCGGATGAATTCGCAGGTACTCCGGATGGTATTCGGTGATCTCTTCGATGAAATGATTATCGACGAGATACTGAAAGAGAGAGCGAAGATTGGGAGCAACTTCGACCTGTGTGGCCGTAACGATCTTCCCCGTCCTCTCGTCGATCATCGGATAAACGTACAGTTTAAGCCCTCCTTTGAACATGCGGCCCAGCGCCTCCAGGATTCCGCCCTCGAGATTCAAATAATATTTCTCGTCAAAAATTTCCATCAGGCTCGGCACACCCATGACAAGTCCGACCATGCGACTGGTGTAGCGCGAGAGATATCCGGCGAGACGATAGTACTCACCGAATTTCGAGATCAACACGGTCCGTCCGAGCGCGCCAAGAATGTCAACGCGCGCCAGGAAATCAGCGTGGTTGAGTTGGCCCTCGGAAAGCAAATTCTCCAGCGTCATCTCCATCAGGACGACAAGGTCCTCTTCGGAGGCGTGCGATTCGTTTAAAAAACACTGGCGCGCGCCATCGAGCATGTCGTTGGTGGCGAAGGTGACCGGTCGAAAGCTGCCGCGTTCGATCAGGATCGCTTTCTTGTAGAAAATCTCCGCCGGCTGCACCGTTTCCCCATCGGCCGTAAACATCACCGCACTTGTTAGGCCCTGGCTAACGAGTTGCAGGCTCATCAGGCGATTGTCAACGCCATGAAAGGCCGGGCCGGAGAATTTGATCATGTCGACCTCGAGACGGCCGGGCGCGAGGTTTTCCTGCAATGAAGAAATCAGTTTCTCCGGATGAGTGTGATAGTAGAAGGCGCCGTAAAGCAAATTGACTCCAATAACTCCGAGCGCCTCTTGTTGATCGACGTTGGCTTCATCAAGCATCCGGACATGGATGATAATTTCACTCGGATCCTTCCGCGTCTGGGTTTGAAATCGAACCCCGAGCCAGCCGTGCGATTCGTTATGCAGCTTGAAGCTGCGAGCCGCGACCGTGTCCGCGAAGACAAAAAACTGCCGGTGTTCGCCGATTTTCGCATCGAGACGTTCGCGCAAAAGGTTGTACTCGTGGTCGAGCATGGTCCGGAGACGAACTCGACTGACATACCGGTCAGTCGGCCCATAAATGGCATCGCTGAAGGTCATGTCGTAAGCGGACATGGTTTTGGCGACCGTCCCGGCGGCGCCGCCAACATGAAAAAACCGCCGTGCTACTTCCTGTCCCGCGCCGATCTCAGCGAAAGTGCCGTATTTCTTGGCGTCGAGATTGATCTGAAACGCTTTCTTATTTGTCCCGACATCCATCTCCGCCTTCATACAGGAATCAACATGTAGGCAATCGATGGCTTCTCAACTGAGCAGTGCCGTCCGTCGCATTCCCACCGACCGCGATCTCGAGCGGGCGTGTGGGAGGGACGAGCTTGTCTCGTCCATCTTCCTGATCGTCCTAAAGCCGAACGGATTGAATCGCGCTCGCCGGAAGCCAGCCGTGTAAGTTGTTCGGCAGGAGCGCGTAGACCCAGTCACCGCGTTGCTGCTCCACCTTGATTTCGCTTCCCGCCGGTAAGGCGAGGACGGTCGAAGAAGTGTCGGCTGTGGCGAGGCGGGCGTTTATTTCCGGCGCTGTGACAACGGCGAGAGCCTTTCCGCGCGGGCCACGCTCAACGGCAAACAGCGTTGCCGCCAAAGCAGCCGCAGCGGCAAGTCCGCAGAAGGCAAGCGCCAGCCGGCCTCCTCGACGGCGACTGGAAAAGAAAAAGCGAACGACAAAGAAAAGCCCTAACCAGAACAAGATGGCTGCGGCGACACTCAATTGCGTCGTGGTGGCGTTCTGAACAATGCGATCGGTCCAGGTCGGTGCTAGCTCGAGAGCGCGCGCCTCGTCCCGCGCGATCCTCAGATTGGCCTGTGCTTCCGGGTGATGCGGTTCGAGCGCCAACGCCCGCTCATAATTTAAAATGGCTTTGCCGAACTCGCGCGCTCGAAAGTAGGCGTTGCCTAAATTGTAGAAGAGAGGAGCGCTCCAATCTCCGGACTGAACGAGCGATTCGTAATCGGCCACGGCCTCTTTGAATTTACCGTCTGCGTATTCCTGGTTGCCTTTGGCGAACTGATCAGGTGTTTCGGCAAAGGCCGGTGAAGTAAGCGCAAGGAAAGCTGCGAGGATTCCTGCGAAGTAGACGATCGACAGCCGCGTTTTCATTTGTGCAGGTGCTCGATGAGCTGCAAGACCTCGCGCCGCTTGTCAGACGGGATGCTGTCGGACCCGTTATGCGATCCGCTGTATCGCAGCTCATCGCTTCGTGCGAAGAGCTCTTGCAGCTTTACTCGCGCCGCCTCGTCGAGCCCGAATGTGCGCGCCGCTGTCTCCGCGTCGACCGTGCTCGGATCGGCCTTCGTTGCCATCGCCGTTTTCAACTGTACGGCGCGCGACGCATCGGAATAATATTCCTGCGGAGATGAGGCATCGCGACGGAGTCGGCGCAGGAGAGCATTCGCCTCGTGCTCCAGCGCGGCGTTGCGACGGGCGGCGAGGTCATGTTGGCGAGCTTGCCGTACCTTGTAGGCGATGAATCCGACTAACAGGAGTAAAGGAATCAGCTGGGCTAACCAAAACTCCTTCGTCAGGCAGAAGGGAACAAAGCTTTCAGCCACGGTTGGCCGATCCTTCAATTGATAAAGAATATCGCCAGGTGTTGCTGACGGTTGCGGAGCGGCGCTGTTTCTCGGCTGTGCGGCTGACGGTGCTGGCGACGGCGCGCTCGGGGTGGCTGTGGCCAGCGCGGTGCCTTCCACTCGAATCGGGATCGGATCACTCTTGAGCGTGACGTACTGCTCTTTGATGGGATCAAAGAACGAGAACGTGAGCGGTGGAATATTCTGCTTTCGTTCGTTAGGTGAGAAAACTGTTTCGAACGTTTTCGTGCCGCTGATACCGACGTCATCGTCGTTCTTCACCTTGGCCGAAGGCGGGTATTTGTGCCAGCCGTGTTCGTCCTGCAGCGTCGGCGCGCTCACGCGATCGAAATTCCCGCGGCCAGAGATTGTCGCCGTCACGGTAATCGGATCGCCCACCTGCACACTCTTCGGGTTTGCTTCGACACGCATCGAGAAATTCCCCACCGCTCCTGAAAAATCCTGCGGCGGATTTGGGGGAAGAGGCTTCACTTCCAGAGTGGCCGGGTCACTTTTGATCGAGATTCTTTCCTGCTGTCCGAACGCTCCGAATGGATCGGAGAAAAACGGATCAGAAAATGGATCGTCGAGACTGAAGATATCGAAGGGCGACGAAGGACGGTTTCGCCCTCCCTGGCGCTGACGAGGCACAGCCACCACCGCCGCGGCCTGGGCTGGGCCGATTTCAAATTTTCCGGGCCGCGCCGCAGCAATCGCCGTTTTGAAAGTCAGGACCTCGTACGTTCTGCCGTTCATCGTCTCCAGTCGCGGCTGATCAGGTTGCTGAAGTTTCTGCATGGTGAAGCCTTGGCCGGTGATCTCCGGACCGTCGACCAGTCGGCCGCGCGCACGCGAATAACTTTCCAGCACATTGGGATCCTAAGCTTAGAATTCCACGTGGACAAGTTGTCGC
>JADMIO011113514.1_pt1 | contig 56046 bp, 48 predicted proteins | sample 8958161 | NCBI WGS metagenome assembly JADMIO01 (sample SAMN16585339, study PRJNA669376) | soil metagenome | isolation source: Crop rotation soil | place: USA: Cullars Rotation, Alabama | collected 2011
GCGACTTCAAGTCACGTGAATTCCAAGCTTCGGATCCCACTGTGCTGGAAAGCTGCGGTGATCTCGACCTCCGGCAACTCCTCGTAATGCGGCAGGTGATACATCGAGGGCGAGGTCACATCGCCAACGCGGAACCGGCCATCGAGCCTGATGCGGCCCTCAACCACGATTTCGGCCTCCGCCGGCACGGTGAGATCGAGCGTTTCGCAGGGCACCATCTCGACGTCGCGGTCCATGATGGTGCCGACCATCTCCATCTCGCCCCAGGAGTCCATGTGAAGCCCCGAGAAGTTGGCCATGATCTCGTAGGCTGGCGGGACACCGAACACGAAGGCGATGGGCATGAACTCGGCGCCCATCTCGCGGTATTTCCGCATCACGATATGAGAGTGCGGCGTGACGAAGCTGACGAGGCCGCGGCGCGGACCGACCGCATGGGTGCCGGCGTGGCAGGAATTGTAGAACCCGGTCTCCGGATCCTTGATGATGTTCATCGCCGTGACGTAAGGCGCGGCGTCCTTGTCCTTGTGAAACGGGATCGGCAGCTTGGTCCAGTCGGCGTCGGCGCCGAGCTTGACAATCTCCTTTGCCGGGCCGGACTTTACGTTTTTGAAGCCCCGCGGCGGCTGGCGCAGGCGATATGCGAGCGTCTTGAGATAAACCGCAGGATCGACACCCAAAGCGCGGGCCTGCGAGCGGCGGTTCTTGACGAGGATGTCGCAAAGCCGGAAGCCCGGCTTCTCAACGATGTTCTCAAACAGGATTGGCTGGTCGCTCTGCGCCGACAAGGCGCCGAGGTCGTCGATCTGGACGGGCTTGGTGACGCGCGTGACGATGTCGGCGTTGGTTTCAAGATACCCACGCAACGATGCGTCAAGGCCCTGGTTAGATGCACGTCGAACGCGTAGCGGCTCCGCCACAATACGTCCCCTGGGAGTAAGGCAGTTCCTTAAGTAACTTTACTAATCAACTTGCTGTAGTCAAGCTCGCCACAGCGCAATCGACGGGCCTGGAGGATAAAGCCGCGCCAGTTCGCTCCTTCCTCCGTTCCGTAACCTGTCATTCCGCGAATCCTGAGAACGATAGAATTTAGCCCTATCGTGGCGCCGGGGCGTATTCCTCCCGTACCGGCGTGAAGATATCGAGATTGAGGACCGGCTCGTCGCCGACCACCTCGCCCCAGTGCATGACGTCGGGCGGAATCTGCAGCAAACCGCCGGGCCCGAGCACGACGCTCTTGTCGCCTACATGGAAGCGGATTTGCCCGGCCAGAATGTAAACGAGCTGCTCATAGGTGTGCTTGTGTGGCTTGGGCTCGTGCTTCGGCATGAGCTTGTGCAGCGCCAAGGTCGCGCCATTGCCGGAGAACGACTTTCGCGTGATGCCTTCGCGGACGTGCTCCCACGGAATGTTTTCCCAATCGACCGCGTGCAGGTCCATGGCCCTCTCCTTATTTGGCTTCCCCGAGGATGCCCCCGGGACGGATGAAAAGAAAGATCAGCAACACCGACAGAGCGGCCACGTTCTTTAGACCTGCACCGAACGCCACGATAGCGATCGATTGCGCCAGCCCCAGCATGATGCCGCCCATGAAGGCGCCAAGCGGATGGCCGAAGCCGCCAACGATGGCCGCGATGAAGCCGGAGATCGCAAACGGCACGCCGACATTGAACGAGGTGTATTGCGTCGGCGTGATCAGCACGCCGGCGATGGCCCCCAGCCCGGCAGACAGCGCAAACGACAGCGACAGCATTCGCGAGACGTTGATGCCCTGAAGCGACGCCGCCTCGCGGTTGAAGGCGCAGGCGCGCATCGCCTTGCCGGTTTTGGTTCGCTTGAAGAATTGGTCAAGCAGGACGATCAGCAGCAGTGATACCCCGACGATCCAGAGGAACTGGTAGCTGACAACGACGGCGCCGAGCCGGATCGGCGGCAGGTCGGAGAACGGCGGCAAGGTTCGGGGCTGGTCGCCGGCGACGATCAGCGCCAGGCGTTCTACCACGATCTGCGCCGCAAGCGTCGCCAGGATCATGACGAACATCGTCGCCTTGCGATCCCATAGCGGCCGCACCACGACCCGCTCGATGATGACGCCAACCGCCGCGACCAAGAAAATGGCGGCGGCAGCCGCGACCGGCAAAGGCAAGCCCAGGGCCGTCAGTGCGCTATAGGCGATCATCCCGCCCATCATGACGAACGCGCCCTGCGCGAAGTTCACGATGCCGCTGGCGTTGTAGATGACGCAGAAGCCGATACCGATCAGGCCATAGATGCAGCCGACGGCGATACCGGACAGTGCGATCTGGGGGAGATACGACAGGTCAGGCATCGCCCACTCCGAGATAGGCGGCGATCACGGCTGGATTTTCGCGAACCGTCGCGGGCGGCCCTTCGGCGATCTTCCGGCCGAAATCCAGCACCGCGATCGTGTCCGCCGTATTCATCACCAATTTCATGTCGTGCTCGATCAACAGAACCGTCGTGCCGCGCCCGGCGATGGCGCGGATTGCGGCCGACAGGCGTTTAGACTCCTCCGCGGAAAGCCCGGCAGCGGGCTCGTCGAGCAGCAGGAGCTTCGGCTTTGCGGCAAGCGCCCGTGCAATCTCGAGAAGCCTCTGCTGGCCGTAGGCGAGCGCACTCGCCTCCGCCTCGGCGGCGCCCTCCAGCCCGACGAAATCGAGAAGTTCGCGGGCACGCGCCTCCACCTCACGCTCGGTCTGACGCGTGCCGCGGCTACGCGTCAAGGCCGAAAAGACTCCGCCCCTGGTGTGGAGATGGCAGCCTACCTGGATGTTCTCCAGCACAGAAAGATTCTGGAAAAGCTGCACGAGCTGGAAGGTGCGAATGAGACCCGACGCCGCGATGTCTTCGGACGGACGCGCGGTGATATCCTGACCCGCGAACACGATGCGCCCCGCGTTTGGCGTCTGGAACCCCGAAATCATGTTGAACAGCGTGGTCTTGCCCGCGCCGTTCGGGCCGATCACCGCAGTGACTCCGCCGTGGGCGACCTCGAGATCGATGGCATCGACCGCGACAAGCCCTCCGAACCGCCGGGTGACGCCCTGCAGGGACAACAGCGTCATGCCTTGCCCCCGCGCGACATCAGATTGCCGAGGCCGGCGAGACCCTTCGGCGCGTAGATCAGCAGCAGGATCAGGCCCGCGCCGTAGAACAGATCCTGGTAGTCCTTGAGGCCGCGAAACACCTCCGGCAGCAGGCTGACGATGACCGCGCCGAGGACCGGGCCGCCGATCGTACCGATGCCGCCGACGTAGAGCATCGTGAATGCCAGCACGACCATGTGCAGCCCGAACACCTCGGGACTGACAAACTCCACCACATGCACGAACAGCGAGCCCGCGAGCGCCGCATAGGCGGCCGAGACCAGGAACGCGGCGAGCTTGTAGTAAGCGACGTCAATGCCGAGGGCCCGAGCCGCATCCTCGCTGCCCGCGATGGCGGCCAGCGCGCGCCCGAAGCGCGATGCCCTCAGACGCGCGGCGGCAAAGGCCGACAGCGCTACGAACACCATGAGCGCAAAGAGCTTGCCGCGCTCGGACACGATCTCGTAGCCACCGATACCGAGCGGCGCGATGCCGGAAATACCCATGTAGCCTTGCGTCACCGACTGCCATTGGATTGCGATCTCGTACACGATCAATCCGATTGCGAGTGTTGCCATCGCAAGATAGTGTCCCTTGAGCCGCAGCGTTGGCCAGCCGACCACCAGCGCCACCAGCAACGTGAGGCCAAGCCCCACAGCAAAGGCCGCGATCGGTTCCCAGTAATAAGTCGCGGTGAGAACGGCCGAGGTGTAGCCCGACAGTGCCGCGAAGGCGTTGTGTCCGAACGACACTTGCCCGGCGAACCCCATAAAGACGTTGAGCCCAATGATGAACACCGCATAGATCATCGCAAACGACATGATGGTGACGAAATAGCCACCGGCGATGAAGGCATAGGCCAGCATCGCGCAGGCCACCGCCCACGGCAGCGCCGCGAGCCCGCGCCGCATCCGGTCACGAGAGATAGTAGCGGGCGAGTTCGTCATGAGACTTGATCGTGCGGGGATCGATTTCGGCGATCAGCCGGCCGACTGAAAGCAGGTAAGCACGGCTGGACAGCCGAAGCGCCAGCGGCGCCTTCTGCTCGACCAGAATGATAGGCAGCCCTTCCTTGTTGAGGAGCGCAAGCGTGCTCAGGATTTCGTCGATGACCTTCGGCGCAAGACCGAGCGACGGCTCGTCCAGCAGCAGAATTTTCGGATCGGCCATCAACGCGCGGCCGACCGCCAGCATCTGCTGCTCACCGCCGGACAAGGAGCCCGCGATCTGGCCAAGTCGTTCGCGCATTCGCGGGAACAAATTGAACACCCGGGCCTGACGTCGCTCGAATTCGACGGCATCGTTGAGCAGATAGGCGCCGAGCTCGAGGTTCTCCGCCACCGTCATCGGCGCGAAGATGCCGCGACCTTCCGGCACCAGCACCACGCCCCGGGCAACACAAGCGTCAGGTGACTGACGCGGCAGCGCAGCGCCGCGAAAGCTGACGTCGCCGGAATTGGCGATAAGGCCCATGATGGCGCGCATCAGTGTGCTCTTGCCCGCTCCATTGGGCCCCAGCACGGCCACGAACTCCCCGTCCGCGACCGACAGGCTGATGTCATGCAGCGCCTCGACGCGCCCGTAGCGCGCCGAGAGCTGCCGGACCTCGAGAACGGACGTCACTTCACGACTATGACCCGCCCGCCGATGATGCTTGCGAGCAGGAACGGGTTGACGGTGATGCCCTGATGCACGGTCGGCGACATGTTGTAGACGCCGGTCGTACCCTGGAAGCCGGAGATGGTCTCGATCTGATCGCGGACCTTGGCGCCCTCGAAGCTCTTGCCCTGCTCGATGGCCTTGGCCGTGATCTGGACTCCATCCCAGCCGCGCGCCGCCCAGTTCGGATCCCGGTCCTGGTATTTCGCCTTCCACGGCACCAGGAACTTGGTAATTTCCGTCTTCATCGGGCTGTCGGGCAGCGCCTCGTAGACCTGCGAGGGCGATGCGACGAAGAAGAACTTGTCGCCGAGCACCTCCGCCACCGGGCGAAACACCGCGAGATCCTCCACGCTGGTGAGCATCAGCATGTCGAGGCCAAGCTGCTTGATGTTCTTGGCAGCCGTCAGCGTGGTGCCGCCGAGGCCGATCTTAAGGACCGCACGGGCGCCGGCCGCATGCATCTTACTGATCTGCACGCTGAGATCGGCGTCGTCCTGCTTGTACTGTTCGATTCCGACGAGCTCCAGGCCGTAGTCGGCCGCGGTCTTCTCGGCGATATTCTTCTGCAGAACCGCATAAGGCGACGGATCGTGCAGCACGCCGATCTTTTTGACCTGGGTCTTGTCCTTGAGATACTGAAGGCGCGTCGAGACCTCGAAACCGGCCGGCGGCAAGGTGCTGAACGCCCATTTCACGTGGTCGGCGTTCTGCGGCAGAATCGAACAGAGCACCATCGGGATTTGCGCCCGCACCGTGAGCGGCGCGCCGGCGAAATTTCCGGCCGACACGCAGCCCGAAAGGAAGATATCGGCTTTGTCGGAGATCATCTTGCGATAGACCGTGACCGCCTCCTGAGGCTCGGACTTGTTGTCCTCGGTGATCACCTCGATCTTGCGGCCCATGATGCCACCTTTGGCATTGAGGGCTGCAGCCGCGACCTCGACGCCGTCTCGCCAACCGCGATCCACTGTCGCCGCGTAACCGGTGAGGCCCGCTGAAATGCCGATCTTGTAGGCCTCCTGCGCGCCGGCCTGTGTGACTGATAGCGAGGCCGCGAGAGCGACCAGCGCCGCGAGTTTTTTATTCGTCATGACTTCCCTCCCTTTAAGTTGTTTTGATTTGAGTTCCGCGATGCCCGTAACCGCCGCCTCCCGGCGTTTCGAACAATACGACGTCATCCGGTTGCAAGGTGAGCTTCTTGAGGTCGCGCACCGGCTTGCCGTTGATGTGGAATTTGCCGGCCGCACCCGGCGAGCCGCCGCCCAGGCCCTCGGGCCCTTCTTCAACGCGGCTTGCAACCGCGTTGAGCAGCCACTCGTCTTTGGTCAACAGACGGAACTGGATGATCTGCCCGTCGCCGCCGCGCATTGCGCCGTCGCCGCCGGAGCCGGGACGCAACTCCTTGCGATCAAACAGGACCGGCGTCACGGCCTCGACGATCTCCACCGGAACGGCAGCCACGCCGGTCGGATAGCAAGTCGCGCTCGGGCCGGTTTTGGTCGCACGCGCGCCCATGCCGCCTGAATAGTTGAACATCGACGACGTGAAAGCGCGGCCGTCATCGCGCTTGCCCTGGATTTGCATCGTCCACACCGCGCCGGAGCCTTCGGCGAGAACGCGGTCGGGAATAACGTGATAAAGCGCCTTGAGAATCGGCATCGGCACATACATGCCGACCACGTGACGAGCGTTGACCGGGGCGGGATACTGGCAGTTGAGGATCGAGCCTTCCGGCGCATGGACCTTGATGGGCGCGAGGCTGCCGGTGTTGTTGGGAAGATCGGGGTTGAGGCAGGAGCGGATTGCGAAGGTCGAATAGGCGTGAGTGTAATTGAGCACGACGTTGATGCCGCTCGTGGTCTGCGGCGTCGAACCGGTGAAATCGACGAGTATCTCGCCAGCATCAGGGTCGATCGTCACCGCCGACTTCAACGTGATGACCTGCCCGCCCGGCACGTCGAACGAGCTTTCGCCGTGGAAGGTGCCGGCCTTGAGCTTGGAAATCGCCGCGCGGGTCGCGGCTTCCGAGCGATTGATGATCTCGTCGGACAGTCCCTCAATGTCGACGAGATTGTAACGCCGGCACATCGCGACCAGCCGTTCGCTTGCCGCCTGCCCGCTCGACACCTGCGCCGCGAGATCGCCGAACACGGCGTCAGGTGTCCGCACATTCGATTTGATTATGGCATGCAGCACTGGGCACGGCTCACCGGCGTTGTAGAGCTTCAACGGCGGGATCCAGAGGCCCTCTTCATGCACGTCGCGGGCACCTGCGCCGATGCCGTAGCCGCCAATGTCGGTGTGATGAATGGTCGAGCCGATATAGGCGAGGACGCGGTCGCCGTCGAAGATCGGCGTCAGCACGGTGATGTCAAAGAAATGCCCGGCCGACATCCAGGGATCGTTGGTGGTGACCACGTCGCCCGGCTTGAGATTGTTGGCAAAGATGCGAACGAGATGCGCGCCGGCGATCGCCAGCGAATTGATGTGGCCGGGCGTGCCGGTGTTGGCTTGCGCCACCATGCGGCCGCGCCGATCAAACAATGCGCACGCCAGATCCCCGGCCTCACGCACCACCGGACTGAAGGCGATGCGCTGCAACGCCTTGGCGCGTTCGGTAACGATGCCGATCAGATTGGACCACAGTATCTCGAGTTCGACGCCATCCATCGTCTTATCCCTTCCGCGCAAAGATACAGCCGATCTTGTCGACCGTTGCCGTCCACTCCGGCGGAATGACCGTCGTGGTCTCGCGCTCTTCGATAATTACCGGTCCCTTGATGCGCTGACCCGCGGCCAGCAAATTCCGATCGTAGACCGGCACCCGACCGCCGTCGCTCCAGGCATGCACCTCCCGGGTGCCCTTCGGCTGGCCGGGGGCCGCCGGCAAAGTCATCGCCCGATTGAACGGGATGATGGGGCCCCGCGCCGTCACCCGCCAAGTGACCAGTTCGATAGGGACATGGGACGGATTGACGCCGTAGAGCTTCTTGTAAGCCGGCACAAACACATCCACGATACGGCTTGCATCGTGGTGCGTCCGCGGGTCCACGTCGAGGGCAACGGTCAATTCGCTCTGCTGACCGAGATAGCGCAGATCAGCGGCGAAGATCAAAGTCACGGTTTCTTCAGTGCAGCCTGCCTCTTTCAAGGCCGCCGTGGCCTCGCCGGCAAGCTCGCCCAGGATGCGATCAACCCGCGCCCAATCCAGCTCGTTGACGCGCACCAGATCGCTGCGCACCAGATCGAACCGGACAGATGTGACCAGGGTGCCGAAAGCCGACAGCACGCTCGGCTGCGGTGGCACGATCACCTCCGAGCTCTGCAGCAGCGCCGCCACTTCGCAGGCGTGGACCGGACCGGCGCCGCCGAAAGCGAATAGCGGCATGCCGCGCCAGTCGACACCGCGATCGGTCGCATGCGTGCGCACCGCCGCCGCCATCGACTCGGTGACGACACGGAAAATGCCGCGCGCCGCCTGGGTTCGGGAAAGATCGAGTTCTTCGCCGAGCTTGCCCACGGCCGCCTCGGCGGCCTTGCGGTCGAGTTTCATGTCGCCACCCAGGAAATTGTCGGCGTCGAGCAAGCCCAGCACGAGATCGGCATCGGTCACCGTCGGCGACAAGCCGCCGCGGCCGTAGCAAGCTGGGCCTGGCGCGGAGCCAGCACTGTCGGGGCCGACCTTGAGCAGGCCAAGGCTGTCGACCCGGGCAATGCTGCCGCCCCCCGCGCCGATTTCGATCATGTCGATCGACGGAATGGTGACGGGCAGACCGCTGCCCTCCTTGAAGCGCCATCGCCGGTCCACTTCAAACAGCCCGGTGATCAGCGGCTCGCCATCCTCGATCAGGCAGGCTTTGGCCGTGGTGCCGCCCATGTCGAACGACATCAGGCGCTGGATGCCGAGCACCTCGGCGTAGTGGCAGCCCGCGAGCGCACCGGCCGCAGGGCCGCTCTCGATCATGCGAGCCGGATTGCGGCCTGCAGTCTCCGCGCCGACGACGCCGCCTGACGACAGCATGATCAGCGGCGAGTTCGGAAAGCTCTCGCGCTTGAGGCGTTCGCTCAGCCCCCGCAGATAAGGCAGCGAGATCGGCATGGCATAGGCATTGACGGCGGCGGTCGAAGCGCGGGGATATTCACGAATTTGCGGTGCAACCTCCGACGAAAGGGTGAAGAAGACATCCGGCAGCAGGGCCGCAAGCTGCTTGCCGACTGCGCGCTCGTTGTCCGGGTTGGCGTAGCTGTTGAGAAAGCAGATGGCGACGGATACCACGCCTTTGGCCTTGAGCTTGGCGGCCAGCGCCACGACCTGCTTCTCGTCCGGACCTCGCAACATCGTGCCGTCAGCCCGCACGCGTTCGGCGACGCCGAACGTCAGCTCCGATGGCACCAGCGGATCGGCAAACTCGATCTGCGGATCGTACATCTCATAGCGGTGCTCGTTGCGGATATGCAGGACGTCGCGGAACCCTTCCGTCGCCAGCAAAGCGGTCGGCCGCCCTTTGCGCTCGATCAGCACGTTGGTGACAATGGTGGTGGCGTGGACCACGACACCGTCGACATCGCGCGGGCCGATCTTGGCCACCTTCATCACGTTCGACACGCCGGCGAAAAATCCTTCCAGCAGGTCGTGATGGGTGGTGAGCACCTTGTCGACGGTCAGCACGCCCGACGAGTGACGGAGAACGATGTCCGTGAAAGTGCCGCCGATATCGACCGCGAGCGAATACGTCACTGTTATGCCTTCCAGCCAAGATCGCGTGATATGCTGCGGGCGGCCTCGATGACTGCATCGAGCTGCGCCGGCACGGGCTTCGGCGCGATGACCTGCGTTGAGCCAACGATCGCTATCGATCCGACCAGCACGCCGCGATGATCGAACACCGGGGCGGCAAGCGTGTTGACACCCATGACGGCCTGGTTCGGCGCGGTGGACCAGCCGCGCTTGCGAACCGCCTGTACCTCGCTGGCGATGGTCTTGGCATCTGTGAGCGTGTGCGATGTCCACGCCGGCCGCGGCGCGCTCAGAACCTTTCGGATCAATGCCTCGGGGCCGAACGCCAGCCAGATCTTGCCATGCGCACTGGCATGCAAGGCAAGCCTGGTACCGGGACGCGTGGTGAATTCCACGACCGACCGGCCATGCATCAGATCGAGCACCACTAGGTCGTCATCGAGCAGAGTGCAGAGCGATACCGCCTGCCCCGTGGTGTCTCGGAGCTTGAGCAACGCGCCGCGGGCGACAGTCACGATCTCGAAGTTGCCGCGCGAGGTTTCTCCCAAGACCATCAGTTTGACGCCGATTGCGTAGCGGCCGGTACTCACATCGCGCCGCACAAAACCGTGACGGGCCAGCGCGCTGAGGTGTCGGTATACGGTCGATTTCGAGGCCGAGAAGACCTGCGCGATCGCCGTCAGTGCAACGGGTAATGCCTGTTCGGCAAGGTGATCGAGGATGCGCAATGCGAGATCGAGCGTGCCGGTATCTTTCGGCGCCGCGCCCGAACGCGCTGCGGTGCGCACAACATTCCGTCTCGCAATTTGCTCGCGGGGTCCGGCGAAACGCTTCTTCGGCATCGCGCGTTGTTCCGACATTAAAAACTCTGTTTCAAATAATGAAACAAGCCGGATAATTTTCTACATCAAAACCGACGCGGAGTCTCGCTCTTCGCGGGCAAGTGCTGCGGCACGCGCCCTTCGCAGGTGCAGCAATGCGGAAAAGCGTGCGCGAGCACCGGCGCGTTCCCTCTCAGAGCTACGACGCCGGCAGAGCCTGCAAGTGCGATTCGAAAACTGTCATTATGCGAATCCGATAGTTGAGCTGAATCCGTACCTTGCCCAGTGAACTTCGGTTTTGGAAATCAAGGCGCGAAACGCAGTCAAACTGCTCGGATCGGCACTCCAGCGAATATGCGATGGTGCTTGGCGCACAGCATCGCAAAGTCCGCGGCCCAGTCACCGCTCCGCCGCGCTTGAAAGCGGCACCGCCTTCATTACCTCGTAATGGGGCGGCGCGGAGCAGCTGATGAGTGACTTTCCCACCTCGTACGAAAACATCGCGCTCAGTCTCATCTTGAAGGTGCTGGGTGTCTCGCGCAATGGTCAGAGCATCGACGGCTGCATGGAGGCGGCCGCCAGGGCGCCGAAACTCACCGCATTGCACGCCGACGTGAACCGCCTGCTTCAAGAAACGGCCGATAGTGGTGAAGCCAAATCTGAAATCTGTCGTTTCAAGGCAGGCGATAAGCGCTGGTCCTACGAGCCCCGCCCCACCAAGCTCTCCTTGGAAGTTGTCCGGTCGGCTTGGGTCAAATCCGGCATGCGTGACCTTCAGCGAATGGCAAGACAATCCCGCCGCGGAAGCTCAACGCTAACCGCTTGAAATGGCGGCCTTGTTTTTCACTTGATGCGGAAGGCCGAATAGGCCGCTAGTTAGACTGCTCCTACACCAGGAGCGTCTCATGAACCAGCGTCAGATTGAATACGTTTCCATCACCAAGCCCAAACCTCATCCGCGCAACGTTCGGACCCACCCGACCAAACAGATCGGTCGGATCGAAACATCCATCGCTAGCTTCGGCTTCATCAATCCGATCATTGTCGACGAAAATTACGTCATCCTCGCGGGACACGCTCGCTTCGAGGCTGCCAAGCGCGCGGGCCTGCATGTCGTCCCCGTCATTGTTGTCCCGGGCTTGTCGGATGCGAAGAAGCGAACCTACCTGCTCGGCGACAACAAGCTGGCGGAACAGGCTGGATGGGACCGTTCGGCGCTTGCGATCGAACTCGATACGCTCGCGCCCCTCCTTGCCGAAGCCAACATCGATTTTGCGCTGACCGGGTTTGAGCCGGCTGAAGTCGATTCGCTTCTAAACGACCACGTCGATGCAGAGCCGGATCCTGCCGACGAAATCCCTGAAGTCGAGAAGAAGCCAATTTCCAAGCGTGGTGACATCTGGATTCTGGGGTTGCATCGCCTCAAGTGCGGCGACGCTTGTGACACTGCTGATGTGGCTGATCTCATGGGAAACGATCTGGCCGTCATGGTCATCACGGATCCGCCTTATAACGTCAAGGTTTCCTCGATTCAGGGCAAAGGCAAAATCAAGCACCGCGAGTTCGTTCAGGGCTCCGGCGAAATGTCCGGGGCGCAGTTCACCCGCTTCCTGCGCCTCCCCCTCACGCTCTCGGCGAAGCATTCACGCTCAGGCTCAATCCATTTCGTCTTCATGGACTGGCGCCATATGCGCGAAATGTTGGACGCCGGCGAGAGCGTTTATTCGGAACTGAAGAATCTCATCGTCTGGGTCAAATCGACGCCGGGAATGGGAACGTTTTACCGCTCGCAGCACGAGTTGATCTTCGTGTTCAAGAACGGAGACGACGCTCATCTGAACAATTTTGAGCTGGGTCAGCACGGCCGCAACCGCTCGAACGTCTGGAATTATGCGGGTGCCAACACATTCCGCACGGATCGGATGCGGGAGCTTGCCATGCATCCGACCGTCAAGCCGATCGCACTCGTCACCGACGCGATGCGCGACTGCTCCCAGCGCGGAGACATCGTGCTCGATCCGTTTGTAGGATCCGGCACGACGATCATGGCCGCTGAGAAGGTCGGACGCCGCGGATACGGCCTGGAGATCGATCCGCTCTACGTCGACGTCGCAGTGCGCCGCTGGCAGGCCTTCACCAAGCGAGACGCCATTCTGGCGGGCACCAACCAGACGTTCGACGAGGCCGCGGCAGCGCGCGCGAAGGACGGGAGCAAGCCATGAACTCTAAAAAACGTCCGTCCGGGGCGCACGCGTCCGGAACATCTGACCGGCCGCATCACGACGGGCGCAAGCCGCCCGTGGCGTATCAATTCAAGCCAGGCCAATCCGGAAACCCGCAAGGCCGGCCGAAAGGCTCGAAGAACACCAACACGCTCTTGAAGTCCATCCTCGATCAGAAGATCGAAATTCGGGTCAAAGGCCGATTGCGCCGGATTTCTGTGCGCGAAGCGATCCTGACGCGATTTGCCGAGGATGCGCTCAAAGGCAACACGAAATCTGCTGCCTTCCTGCTGCAGCGGTACGACATGTCGGAATCGTCAGGCCAAGAGGCGGTCATCCCATCGGAAGACGAGCAGGAGATCATCGACGCCTACCTCCATTCCCATCTCAAAATGAAAGGACTGTAAGCATGAATACTCTGGATCGGGCTTTTCACGACGCCGTCCTACGCAGAGACTTCGAGAGTTTTCTCCGTCGTTGCTTTATGGCGCTCAACCCTGGCGCCATCTATCTGCCGAACTGGCACATCCAGGTCATCGCCTATCAGTTGGCGCGCATCCGACGGGGCGAGATCACGCGCCTCATCATCAACATGCCGCCGCGGCACCTCAAGTCGCTGACGGTCACAGTGGCGTTCACGGCGTTTCTGCTGGGCTTGGAACCGTGGCGGCGTATCTACACCATCAGCTACGGCAATGAACTCTCTTCGAAGCATGCGAGCGATTTCCGCTCCATCGTGGAATCGAAGTGGTTCCAGCGGGCCTTTCCGAAGATGCGCATTGCAAGGAGCGTCGATGACGAAGTCTTCACGACGGATCGAGGGTACCGGAAGAGCACGTCGGTTTCCGGCACGCTCACCGGGCTTGGCGGCGATCTGTTCATTATCGACGATCCGCAGAAGCCGGTGGACGCCCAGTCCGAGCCGCTCCGAAGCCGGCTTAATCAGTGGGTATCGAACACTCTGATGTCGCGCCTGGATAACAAGGAAACAGGCGCCATCATCGTCGTGATGCAGCGCGTGCACCTGGACGATCTCAGCGGATATCTGATCGGTTCCTCGAAGGACTGGACGGTGCTGAGCCTACCGGCGATCGCAGACGAGACCGAGACTGTCGCAATCAGCGACGGGGAGTTTCACACGCGCGAGGCCGGTGAGGCTCTTCACCCGCAGCTGCAGTCGCTCAAGTCGCTGCAGAAGTACCGAGAGGATGTCGGATCGGACATTTTCTCAGCGCAGTATCAGCAGTGTCCGGTCCCGCCCGGCGGTGCAATGATCAAGCGGCATTGGCTTCGCTATTACGACAAACTGCCCGAAGGAAAATACAAGAGAATCATCCAGAGCTGGGATACGGCTGCAAAGAACGGGGCTCAGAATGACTGGTCGGTGTGCACCACCTGGGCGGTAATAGGCGAAGAGTACTATCTGCTCGATCTGACCCGCGGCCGGTACGAATATCCGCGCCTCAAGGCCATCGCAATTGAGCTTCTGCGGAAATTTCGCCCGCAATACATTCTGATCGAAGACGCCTCTACCGGCGTCGCGCTGTCTCAGGAGCTTGGTAGGTTGCACCTTGGCGCCGTCGTGAAGCTCGTTCCGATCGAACGGGACAAGATCGGACGACTCTACGTGCATCAGGCCAAGTTCGAGGCGGGTCTTGTTCACTTCCCGAGAGGCGCTGCATTTCTTCCGGATCTCGAGCCTGAGCTGCTCAATTTTCCTCACGTCAAGCATGACGACCAGGCCGATAGCATCAGCCAAGCCCTGAGCCATGGAAAGCCCGGGTACACGTTAGACTTTGTGAGATGACGTAGTTCGACGGACACGTCGCGGTATTAGGGGCCGGGGGCTTCGATATCGGCGTCAATAAGGAAGAGATCTACGCGATCTTTTCAAGAACCCAGTCGTGCAGGCCCGCCTTCAATACAATCGATGCGAATTCCGGCCCGGTCCAAACATGGACGTCCGGCCGCTCGGCAGCTCCGAGTGTACCTTTCGGACTGTGGCAGACAAAAAACAGCCGATCGAAGGTCCCCATCGCATCGGTTCGATTGATGTAGTCTTGCAGCGTCTTCTGGCTCGCTTGTGACTTCACCTGCACCGCAATGCGTTCGCCCGTCGTGACTAGCTCCAACTCCATGTCGATCGTCTTTTGCTGCCCGCCGATCGCAGACACGCGATTCCATCCGCTGCGGGCAAAAACAAGGTCGACGAGGGTCTCGAATTGCGCCCAGTGCAATTCGGTGATGGCTCGAGCGAGCGCCGAGGTGAGGTCCTGCCGCGCCTTGGCAGCTTTGGTCACAATTGGATTCTCGACGCCATTGATCTTGCGAAGCAAGTAGTCGCGTGCCCCGACCTCGCAGATGGTCTGCCGGTAGTTTTTGACCTGAGTTAGCGTGGTGCTGAGCTCATGCTCGGCAAGAAGTTTTCCGTTTAAGTCAGCGTTCTTCCAGCCGCTGATCGATTTCCGGACACGCTCTCCGTGTTCGCCGTTTTTGGAGGGTCCCCGCCACTCCACGGTTGATGCCGCGAACGTCCACCACAGACAGCCCCGGGCGAAAGTGATCCAGAGGCAATCCTGGCCCAGGGCGTAAAAGTCAACGACTTGTCTCGCCACCGCCGTGGCCCGCGCAGGATCGAGCCCATCCGATATGTAGAAGTCCTTGATGCCCTGTCGGTCGTGCGCGACTCCCAGGTGGTGAGGAGCCTTGGCGTAGCCAAAATGGAGCTCGCCGTTATCCAGAGAAACGTCGGCCCAGGCACCCCCGCCCCCGAACTTAATGTAGCGGGCCTCCGAGCAGGTGACGGTCTTCTTCGGCATGCCGTGTCCTCAATATCCAGGGCGCGGCCTGATTTATCCTATTTTGGGATATTCTCGTAGTGGAATGAGCCTGCGGGCCGCATGGCCCGCACTCAAAAACCGGCAAAGTCCCTCCGTTCCGCCGAACACCGGGCATTTTGCGCCCTGTTGGTCGCAGCACGCCGAAAGGCAAAGCTCAGCCAAACCGAGGTTGCCGCCCGGCTGGGCAAGCCGCAATCTTATGTCGCGAAATACGAAGGCGGCGAACGGCGGCTCGATGTGGTTGAATTCATCGCCGTTTGTGATGCACTTGCGGTCGATCCGTTACGGATCATCCGGGCTTTGGTGCGCGTACGCTGACGTTGGAGAAGCCCCATAACGGGCAGCCGTGGCCCGCAATTTTTGACGCCCTCACCTACCCGTCGATGATGCTCCGAACTGGTCAAAATGAGTTATAATATTGCTCGTCTTTCGCTCGACTTCCCAGCGCAACAGAGCGTGTGTGGCTGCGGAAAGGATCGCCGCCATGGACGCGCAAATGCTCGAAACCACGCTGAAGACGCATCTCACAGCGATGCGGCAACGGCTTGATCAAGCCGCAGGCATCGCCAGGGCCGTTGAGGCCTGCGCCGAGACCGGCAACAGCGAGAAAGCCGTGAAATTGCGCTCGACGTCGAACAGCTCATCTATGAGGTCAACACTTTCCTCAACGCCGCGAGCCTGATGAACCGCATCTATAGGACCTGATCCCCTGATGCAGCGCCTCCCTTCCCCGCCAGCGCCGGTGGCCTCCGCGGGGCTCGGGTCGTGGCGGCATGTGCCGTCGCAACCTGATGGAGGTTTAGGTGATCACCGTACATCAAGCGACCGATCCGGCTTCGGTCGAATCGAATCCCAAGCAGCCTCGATCCACGTCGGCCAAGCCGGCAGCAAAGCGCAAAACTGCATCATCGAAACGCGCGTCCGCGCCATCGACGGGTAAGCCTGCCCAGCAGAGTCAATCGGCGTCTCGGCCGTCCAAGCAGGACCGGGTCGTGGCGCTGCTGCGGCGGACCGAGGGTGTGACGGTCGCAGCCGTGATCAAGGCGACCGGCTGGCAGAAGCATTCAGTGCACGGATTCTTCGCCGGCGTAGTGCGCAAGAAGCTCGGCCTCAACCTGGTCTCGGCCGAAACGGACGGCAAGCGCGTCTACCGCGTTGTCGGCAAGGGCGCCAAGACCCGGGTCAAACCCAGCAAGCGTGTGAAAGACGCCAACGCCCCGGCCCGCAAGCGGGCGGCGGCCTGATGTCGCTCGACATTGATCCCAAGGTCGAAGCCGAGGTCGAACGCTTCATACCATGCGGATCGCGGAGCTTCGCGCGCTCTGGCGCGCGAAGTTCAAGGCCGAGGCGCCCGCAGCCTTTGGGCCGGACCTGCTGCGACGAAGTATCGCCTACCGAATCCAGGAGGCCGCCTATGGCGGCCTCGATCCGGCGACCGCGAGGCTGCTGAGGCAGCTGATGGCGCAGTACGCCAAGATGCCCGGCAAGATTGTCATGCCGCGGCGGATCAAGCCCGGCGCCATCCTGGTGCGGCAATGGAAGGGCGACAGCCATCGCGTCACGGTTCTGCAGGACGGCTTCGCCTATCAAGGCCAGACCTACGACAGTCTCTCGGTCATTGCCCGGCTGATCACCGGCACACGCTGGAACGGGCCGCGGTTCTTTGGGCTTCGGAACCATAAAGAGCCGCTGGCGTGAGCAAGAACCTCGACAAACTCCTGCGCTGTGCCATCTACACCCGCAAATCCACCGAGCATGGCCTCGAGCTTGAGTTCAACTCGCTCGACGCCCAGCGCGAGGCCTGCGAGGCCTACATCAAATCCCAGGCCTCCGAGGGCTGGCGCACCATCTCCAAGCGTTACGACGACCCGGCCTATTCGGGCGGCAACCTGGACCGTCCTGCCCTGCAGCGGCTGCTCAAAGACATCGAAGCCGGCCAGATCGATGTGATCGTCGTTTACAAAATCGACCGGCTAACCCGCTCGCTGGCCGATTTTGCCAAGCTGGTCGAGATTTTTGACGAGAAATCCGTTTCGTTCGTCGCCGTCACCCAGCAGTTCAACACCACCACCTCGATGGGCCGGCTGACGCTGAATGTGTTGCTGTCCTTTGCCCAGTTCGAGCGCGAGCTGGCGTCAGAGCGGGTGCGCGACAAGGTCGCGGCGTCGCGCCGGAAGGGCAAATGGACCGGCGGCAGCATTCCGCTCGGCTATGACAGCAAGGACAAGCGCCTCGTCGTCAATCCGGCCGAGGCCAAGACGGTCCGGATGATTTTCGAGCGCTACCTCGCCCTGAAATCGCTGCAGAAGGTCTTGGACGAACTGAATGCCAAGGGCATTGTCACCAAGAAACGCAGGAATAGCGATCGCCAACCCGGAGGCGTCCCCTTCACCTATGGCTCGCTCGCCTACCTCCTGAAGAACCGCACCTATCTAGGCGAAACCGGATATGACGGCACTTGGTTTGTCGGCGAGCACGAGCCGATCCTCGACCGCGACACGTTCGAGAGAATCCAGGCGCTGATGAAAGACAACACCATCGTCCGTATCGGTCGACGGCACCGCACTGGTGCTCTGCTGAGTGGTCTGATTTTCGATGATCGCGGCAACCGCATGAGTCCGAGTTTCACTGTCAAAAAGGGCGTCCGCTACCCCTTCTATGTCAGCTCGGCGTTGCTTCGGGGCAAAAAAGCAATGGTCGGCTCCGTCACCAGGGTTTCGGCGACAGCAATCGAACAAGCCATCTTGCGAGCGCTCCGAGAGCGCATCAATGGTGAAGACATTGCGGGCCTGCTGCCTCACGAGCTGATCGGACACTATGTTGACCGGGTGGGGGTGGAAACGAAGCGCGTCGTCCTTACGCCGAAAGCATCGGAGGAAGGCGGGGAATCGCCCATCGTGATTCCGTGGATTGTTGAGGCAAAGCGAAACCCGGCAACCATCGACCAGAGTGGCGCCGACCGAACCATGCGATCATCGAATCCCGAGCTCACCCACGCCATTGTCCGGGCGCATGCATGGCTCACCGCGCTCGAAGACGGCACATATGATTCTGTCGAAGCGCTGGCACACGCCGTCGCGCTGCATCCGAAGGTCGTGCGCAACAGAATTCGGCTGGCGTTTCTGGCACCCGCGTTAATGCGGAAGTTTCTGAATGCCGGCCGTCCTGCAGGGGCTAACCTGAATGAAGTTTGCGTTTCGATGCCGCCCAGCTGGAGCGATCAGCACGAGCGGTGGATTCAGAGCCACGCGTAACAGCGCCGAGTAGGCCGCAGCCCCGATCAAGTGTCCATTCGACTCTGGATCAGGAGCCAAAAAGCCCCATTTTCCGGATTTTCGAGCCTCCATGAGCGGCCCTGAGGTAGTCCCTGGGACGCCCGTCGGCAACCGAGCGGTACCATACGGAGGCCGGTCGCCGCCGCTAAGCTATTGATTGTACGATCCGCAGCCTAATCAGACCCCGCCCCCCTAGACCCCTAAAATGCCAGTACAGAGAACCCCGCCCCCTTATCCACGACACGGTGTTTCAGCCAAAAACGACCTGCCAAGGCAAAAATCAGAAAAAACCTGACGGAGCTCCGATTGAGATCGAAGGTCTTAGGTCGGCACAGGTTGGTCGAGCGCGAACTATCTTGGCTAGGTAATGCCTCGCCTAAACCATTTCTTCTAACACGCGAACATTGGAAGGCGCTCTATTGAACGGCCACCTTGCGCGACTAAGATGGGTGCTGGCGCTGGGCTAAGGGGCTGATGTTGGCGAACGACCAGGTCGGGCTGAGCTACGCGGCTAGTCACGAGGCTATCCTGCAAGCTGCCTTGGTCAAACACGACCTTTGGCCGGTCGGTCTACCATTGCCGCAGCCCGCTGAAGCTGCAACCGGAGTGGCGGGTGTTTCAAGCGTTTATTTTTTGTACTTGCCAAATTCCAACGGCAGCGGGCGGTACATCGTAGCAAAGTTCGACGAACGTTCGCGGAGTGAGCATGAGTGGGAAGCCTTAGAGGATCTGAGAAGAGTTTCGGTACCTCTAGGAATACTGAAGCCGATTGAGGGCAATCGTCGCGATGATGGAGTGTTGATCTTTGATGCAGCCGAAGGCCTTGTTGGGCACAAGAACTGCATCACCCTGCTAAAACTTTTGCAGCATCAGATAGGCGTAAATACCAGTAACTGCATCAAAGGAATCGCAAAGACATTTTCTGTCCTCGCGCCTTTTTATGCACGCGAGCCGGGACGCCCACAAAAATTTAACGGCTCACAAAAACTTGTATGGAACGACGTTCTACCCATTTACAAAAATACCGTTTCGAATGGCCTAGAGACGGCTAAAAGACATTTTCCAACTGTCGACTGGACTCAAAAAACAATCTCGTTGCCGGGAATCGGTCGGGCGCTGCCGAATCCCCTTCACGAACCGTTGTTCAGATCGAAACAAGGGACAGGTGCAATCCAACTCTCAAGAATACATGGAGACTTGAACCTTACAAATGTTCTGGTCGCCGTCGAAGCAAACAGAGAGGTCGACCAAGCGCTAATAATCGACTTGGCAAACTGCAAGCCGGATCGCCCCCTCGCCAGCGACTTTGCGCGGTTCGAACTTGAAGTCTGGCGAAATGTTATATCTAAGCTGCCAATCGACGAAACAACGTTGCTGCAGTCTTGCCTCCAGGCACGGGATTGTCTCGATGGAAGGTTGGATCGACTCACCGATTCCACTCACCCCGGCATTCTTAGTGGCATTAAGATCGTCAACGAAGTTAGGCGACTTGCTAGTCAGTTCCTCAAAATAGATCGCCTGACGAGCACACCATATACGCTAGAAGACTTTTTCCATTGCTTGTATTTCCTAAACATCCGTGCCCTCTCATACGAGGATGTCCGAAATTCTTCGTGCACTGCAAAAGTGCTTATCCTAGGTAGCGCCCTTACACTTGAATACCTTAATGAGCTGAACGCTGGATCATACGCCAGCGACGCGTCGCACAAGCGTTGGACGCCGCCGCGCGCTTCAATATCTGTCGAACGAAATGGCAGTCTTCCTTCGTCTGCTGTTGGCGCCACAGCTTCCTTATCTGAACAACACACGAATGATATTTTGACGTTTGAGCCGTCGGGCACAGTCGAAGCGGCTGCGTCCAGCCGGCCTCAATCAGCATTTGAAAGCCCTCTTACCGAGGCTGAGCGTCACACCGTCCTCAAACGGGTCCAAGAAGCAAAAATTGATCCAAAACTGCATCGCAATTTGCGGCAGGCGGTTCGCATTGACCTGAAGCTGACGGAGACTCCGCCGAGCATCACTCCACCCCTTAACGTGTTGGATGAAACCAAGTCCTCAATTGATACCAAGGCAATACATCAGCCCATCGATGAAGTCTTTAAACGTATGGACGGTGGCCTGTTATTAATCTTAGGAGAGCCCGGCAGTGGGAAGACAAATCTTCTGCTCGAAATTGGAGAAAGCCTAGTCCGCGACGCTTCCCAAGACGTCCGACATCCGATTCCCATCGTATTTAACTTATCAACGTGGACCCACGATCAGCAAAATCGCCCGCTCGACGAGTGGATGAGTGATGATCTCAAACGCTCGTATGGCGTAAATGCGGACGCAGCGGACGCATTGGTGCAACATGGCCTACTCCTACCGCTTTTTGACGGCTTAGACGAAGTTGCATCAGCAAGGCGGGCGGAGTGCGTGGATGCAATAGTCGCATTTCAGACAAGCGCAGGGCTGCCCCACATGGCTCTGTGCTGTCGGTCATCGGAGTATCAAAATCTTTCGAAGAAACTAATTGCTAGGATTACGGTTCGAGTTGAGAGGCTTACTCCAGAGGATGTCGATCGCGCGATTGCTCATCCGTCTCTTGAATATGTTCGTCGAGCTTTGATTGAAGATCCCGAGCTTCGCTTGTTTATTGATGCACCTTTGTGGCTTCATGTTCTCTTCTTAGCCGCCACCATTCCGGTGGATGGCGAAGCCCAAGCCGACCCAATGAGACGCCTATACGGGCGCTATGTTAAGTACGCGTTGGGTCGTCCTCGAAGCAAAGCCACTAGAAAACGAACATCGGCAAATGACCTTCTGTCATGGCTGACATTGCTTGCGCATGAAATGCAGGAACGTCAGCAAGCTCAGTTTGATGTGGACCAACTCGATATGTCGTGGGCACTTCTCGATCACAAAAATCAAACCACGACGCGCCGACCGTCTCCACAGCCGTCGCACAACCAGCCCTTGCCATCCCAGGGAGCCATCAAACTTTGGCAACGTGCCGCGTTCGGCTTGGCGGGTTTTTTCATTGGTTGGTTTTTTGACAGTTATCTTTTGGGGCATGCCGAGTGGCTTGGGATTGTCCTAGCTGTCTTTGCCGCATCTCGCGTAGAAGGCAGAGTCGATGCTGCGGAGGATTTGCAATTTAGTTTTAGCTCGGGTTACTCAAGATGGCGCCTGCTGGTTATCAGTGGGGCCGTTTTCGGAACCATATTTGGCTGGGGCAGCAGCGTTGCGGGCGGCATATTTGTTGGACTGCTCGTAGCTCTCTTTGAATTCCTCCAAGGCGGATATCAAGCACGCTCCGTGAGTCGCGGTCTGACACCCAATTACAAGACATCCCAATCCCTGCGGCACGCGCTTCGCATCCTAGGTATTGGTGCAGCCAGTGGTGCGCTGCTCATTTCCATAGGAAAGGCTAATTGGTCCGAGGCTTATTCATTATTTTCCCATCACGATTTTATTCGCGCAGGTACATGGGTGATCGTTGGCGCAGCGATCCTTGCCGGCGAAAAGGGCGGCTGGTTCGTATTACGTCACTATTTCGTCCGGCTGATCCTGAGATTTCGGAATTTTGCGCCCTTGCGATACGTACGCTTTCTTAGGGAGGCAGATGACCGCCTTTTCTTAGTCGAACGTGGCAACAGCTATGAATTCATCCACCTCACCTTCAGGGACTACATGGCAACTCTGCAAGAGAGTGACATTGATCGCTTCGTTCGTTACTCCTCGTCCTACAGCGGCCATCCCCAGCGCGGAGCAACAATTTCCAAATTGGCTTTCGCATGGACCAACATTCTCGCAGCAGCGCGTAGGTCCATAGTACGAGCATCGCCAATATGAACCTAGCGTTGTTCGACTTTGACGGCACCATCACGTTTAAGGACTCGTTTTTTCCTTTCATACGCTACGCCGTCAATCCATTAAGATTTGCGCTAGGTAGAGTGGTCCTTCTGCCGCTAGCTGTTGGGTATAAATTTCGAATAATTTCATCCAGCGCTACGCGCGCTTGTCTGACTCGGTACGGCTTAAGAGGCCGCCGAGAAAGCGACGTTCGAGATGCTGGTTTCAGCTTCGCCCGTGATATTCTTCCGCAGACAATACGGAAAAAGGCATTAGAGCGGATCGAGTGGCATAAGACACAGGGCGATCACGTTGTAGTCGTGTCCGCCGCACTCGATGTCTATCTTGCAGCGTGGTGCCACCACTTGGGGCTTGATGTGATTTGTACAGAACTTGACGTCGAGAATGGGATGCTTACCGGACGATATCGGGGCGGCGACTGCACCGGAAAAGAAAAGGTTCGGCGAATCCGAGAAAAGGTCGATTTGAACAACTACGAAGTCATCTACGCTTATGGTGATACGATTGAAGACAACGAGATGCTACAGCTGGCCAGTAAGCGATATTTCCGATGGCAAGAAGTAAGTGACGGTGTTGCAGATCACCTCACTGCGGATCGGGTAGATCTCGATCCCGATCGCTAATGGAGTACAGAAGCATGTTTTTTCATGCTGCCATCTGACTTGAGCGAATTTCGCATATAGAAGTGACTGGCTCGGCCGTAGGCGCACCAGCCTTCCATTCATACCCAATAACGTTAAGGATTCCTCGTGCAGGACACATCTCAACTGCAAGACGAGTGTTGACGTTTAGGACTGGAGGTACGACCCAACCCAGCGTCTCCTGTTCGAATGATCCTCGCCATTTGGAGAGCTGCGCGCAACGCAGTGCACTATTCTGAGCGGCATCGTCAAAGGAAGCAGTCAACATGTTTACCGACTCAACGCGGGCTTCCCAACCCGGCATTCTGTCTAGCCAGTCGTTCGCTGCACCAAACTCGTCGTATCGCGTCCGTCCGTCGAACTCAGTGCGCTCGATTATACACCGCTGGCCGGATGTAACGCCTGCCAGGGTATAGATTGTCGGACGTGCGATCGGCGTGGTCTCGAGAAGATGTTTGGCCTCATCATAACTTCGCGCCGTTTCAAAAACTAAACGAAGCAGTTGATCTGGAGGAATTGCGTTTGACCTAACCAAGGTCAGAGTTGCGTTGATTGCAATGTCGAGTGGGCGCAGGCGTGGATGTCGGGTGCGCCGACGGAGCGGCGCTTGATTAATAGCCGCGCAAAATCGTCCGGGCGCTAGAGCAGTGAGCGTCCCGACATACCCAGGCCACGTGACGTTGTAGAACTCCCCTGCTGACCCACGCATCTGCAGGACCTCAACAGACTGCCCCATGCCTGGGAAGTGCCAATCGAGAGTGCGAGCAATCCACGGCAGATTTTGATCGTCGCGAGCAATGGCAGTGCAGAACCATTGATACGAACTATTCAAGAACCATATGCCACTAATGCCTAGTGTATTAGAAATAGCCCGCACTTCATCCGAGTACGGGGATTGAGAGCGAATAAGCCAGCGACGAGCAATAAAATCCAGAAAAGGCAAAAGCGTTCGCGTAAAGCTAGGAAACCATTCGAGAATGGCATCACGCAAAATACGAGCCCGGTCGCCTGCAACCTGAGCATGATGAATCGGACCGCCTTCGCGGCCATCAACGATCGGAATTTGTTTCAGCGTAGATGGCTGCAAATCGGACACGGTCTCATTCCTGTTTTCGAACCGTCGTCATTCCCCTATCGCGCGGGCTTTCACTGTGCAGGATATCTGAACCTGCATCCGCTAAGCGAAGTAGCAGCATGCTTAGATAAACCCAGTATATCAAACAGTTTCTGCCATCCAAATGTCTCTGTTCGGCCTATCGTGACGCGGCGCACTGGCTTGAACTTCGATGAATGGGTCAAATCAGCCTAGATTGATGAGCCAGCGAATCTCATGGCCTTGCATTGAGCATCGCCTATGTCGGTCAGCGTCGTGGCGCCGTTGACGCCCGCTGCATTCTCCCAGGCTGACAAACACAACGCGAATTTATGCCGGCCGTCGTCGGGTAATTGGGAAACGGTCTCGATAAAGTCTTGCTGGTGGGGTTGGCCTAGTGCGAGCCGGTATAGCCACCGCAGGCGGCTCAGTTGATCGAAGCGCGCGGTTTGCCGTGATTGAGGGAGCACGACGAAGAGGCGGTCGACGGTCTCTCCATCGCACGTCCACCAGGGCTTCAAGCCGGAAGAATCATGTCGAAAGCTCTGCTCAGCGTGCTTCGCAAGCACCTGCCATGGGCTGTTTGCCGCGTCGGTATCAGGGCATTCCGGAACAGGAGCTGGATGCCGTCAGGGACGCAATGGCGAAGGAGCATGCCTCCTCTCCGGAAGAAGCCGCATCCGAAATCCCGGAGGAGCCCTTCGCGCCCGCCCGCGCTGCGCCGCTGGAGACGCGACCGGAACTACAGCCAGCAACGACCCCAGTGGCGCAGGCGCCAGTGCCAACGCAGCCTGCGCCGCGACCCGCAGTGCCGCCGAGCGCATCGGGCGGCGGTGGCGGCGTACCATCAGTCCGCACCAGCGGCATCGGCGGCGCCCAGACCGGCGGCCGCGCCTTCGGGTACGTCGACGACGCGGACCTCCGGAGGCTGGTGGAATCAGCACGCTGCGGCGGAGGCGGGAAGGCAAGCGGAAGACTGGCTCTACGAACGGCTGCAGGCAGCGTTTCCCGACGGACAAATAGCGCGCTACGAGCGCGACGGTCTCAGTCGCGAAAGCGATTTCGTCGTACGGGGGCAAAACTGCGAGATGCACATCGAAGCAAAGCGCATCGGCGCGCTGCCGGGACTGATCTACTCGACGGAGCTTGAGTTCGCGAAGCCGCCGAACTCGGCGATCGGTATTGCGTCGCCGTCCTTATGCAATCGAACGACGGGTATGAAGTTTCGTGGAGCTGGGAGCCTATCGCCGACCTTCAAAACGCGGAGCGTTATGTCGAATGGATCTGGGACGCAGATCGGCCGAACTGCTGCAACCTGGCAGTTGGAGGATTCCGGATCAGAGGCCCCTCTCGCCGCCGCGAACCCACACATATCGGATCACTCTCGACCTTGCCCTGCATGGGGCCCTGCCGAAGGACGCCTCTAATCTGCCTCTGCTCAAGAGCCGCATCCTCGACCGCCCGCCGGCGAGCCAGCGAAAACGGCGAGCGGCTCGTAGATCGCACCCGATTTCGAGAGGGTCGAGGCACGAAAGAGCCAGACGGCACCATAATGAGGTGAGGTGGTGCATGGCAACCGTTCCCGTCGACGTGCGACGGCGACGCCGTCTGCTATTATGCCCCGCGACTCGTCAGCAGGCGGGGGAACCATGGCCGTCGATCCGGAAGATCCCGAGATCCAGCGACGCTTTGACCGCGAGAAGGTCATTTTCGAACAAGATTGCCAGGAATTCCGCTCGCTAAATGGATTTCTGTGGCAGATTCCTGTGCTCGTCTCGACCCTGACAGGCGGTCTGTGGTTCGGCGCCGACAAAGTCGCGAGCGGCTCCAGCGTACGTCCCGCGCTCTGGCTACTCGCCTTTTTCGTAAACGTCGTTTTCGTTGTCGTACTTTGGAGACTTCGGGCCGGCCCAATGGAGGCTCTTCTCGACCGCATCCATGCCTATCAGGATGTCCCGAGAAGCCGCGGCAAGTACACCATGATCTCGATGTTCACCGTGCTTCTGGCTCTTTCCGCCGTGGTCAGCCTCATCGCTCTGCTCAATGAGATGGGCGTCTTCAGCTATATTGCTCGATGCTGGACATGACCGACCGGTCCGCCCAGGCCGATGCCGCCCGCTATTACTCACAGCACGCAGACGAGCTGCTAGCGAGATACGAGGGCGTGAGCTTCGAGGCCGTGCACGCAGATCTTATGCCGTATCTTCCGCCTCACCCGGGTCAAGCTCTGGATGTGGGGGCCGGCTCCGGGCGGGACGCTACGTGGCTTGCTAACCGCGGGTGGTCCGTCGTTGCGGTCGAACCCTGTACCGCCTTGCGCGATGGTGGCCGGCGCCTGCATCCGGACGCCAACATCTTGTGGCTCGACGACACCTTTCCAGATCTTTCCGCGACGCGGCGGACGCGTCGCAGGTTTGAGCTTCTGTTGCTGAGCGCCGTTTGGATGCATGTTGCTCCGCCGCTGGAGAAAACGGCACTCGCTGCACTGGCCGAACTTGCGGCCCCGAAAGCGGTGATGTCCGTTTCCGTTAGGATGGGTGGCGACGACACGAGGCGCGGCTTTTATTCAAGCGACATCTCCCTTCTGAAGAAGGCTGCCGATCAGTCAGGTTTCACGCTGGTTGTCGAAGGCATGTCGCATGATCGGTTTGACCGGCCAGACGTCGCGTGGACGGGATTAGTTTTCCGACGGCGCTGATCGCTCTCAGATCGTGCAGATCGCGCAGGAGGCATCCTCTGTCTCCTCCTCGCGGAGGCGGCGTTCGAACACTTGCTCCAGCGTGAGGTCGGCGCCGCGCTCGAAATCCCGAACGCGCCGCTTCTCGTGCTCCCGCCGGATCTGGTCCACGCGCTCGGGCCGCTCAAGCTCAGTCAGGCTTTCGCCAGAGGACCATGTGAACACGTTGCCGTTGCCTTCGTACGGCCGTTCGTACTTCTTGGCCTCCTCGTACAGGCCGGGGTGCTTTTCCTTCAGGTTCACCCATTCGATCTTCTGCTGATAGAAGCAGAAGAAGCAACCGGAGCGCGTGCGCCCCCACTCCGTGTAGGGCGGCAGTCCGACGCCGGCCGAAAGCAGGATGTCCTGGATATCCGCGAGCTTGAGACCGTCGTCACGGAACGGATAGACCGGCGTGATGTTCGGCTTGTGGCTGATGTATCCCGTCCGGGCCTCGTCCGCCCGCAAACCGACATAGTTCAGCACCGGGTCGTCGCCGACGAACTGCTCGAACGGCTTCAGCTTCAGCATCCTGGTGCACCAGCGCCGGCCGTTAGACGGAATCATTCCGCCGTAGACATCGTACCAGTGGTCGAAACCAAGATCGGCGTTGAGCCGGTTGATGCGCTTGCCGAGATAATCCTCGATACGGTTCAGATAGTCGTAGGTCTCCGGCAATTCCTTCCGGGTGTCGTTGAAGACATATTCCATGTTCGGCACGCGGTCGCGCATGTAGAGCGCGAGCGCCGCGCTGTCCTTGCCCCCGGAAAGGCTTAGAATGTGCCGCACGAGTCGGGCCTCAGCCATCAGCCTTCTCCTTGCGGCCGGCCGGCACTTCGCCGGCCATGACGTGCGCCAATACCGTGTCCGGATCCTTCGATCCCGCCAGTATCCTGCGAATCTCCGCTACCTTAACGGCTGCATCCTTTGCAAGCGAGCCCGGTCGCACGACGACGAGCCTCTCCTGCCCCGACGTGTCCACCACGTGGACGGTGACGAGTTTCGCATCGGATGCGACACGCTCGCGCATATGGGCAAGCCAGCGGTGTAGCCGGGTGGCGATCGTCCTGGCTTCGAACCCGAAAGCATCGGCCGTGTCGTCCTGCCACGCATCCAGGCGTTTTCCGGTGATCAGGCTGGCCATCCCGTCCAGCCAAGCCACGTCGGACAGTTCCGTTTCCGTGGAACGATCGACGAAAGCCCGAAGGCGGTACTCGGTCAGTTGCAGCCGGTGCGGACCGTACTCGTTCCGGATCGTCGCTCGGAGTGCCGGAATGTTCGGCGAGTCGAACGCTTCGAGGATGACGGTCTCGCTCCTGTCGCGCAGCCGTCGGGCAGCTTCGCCGATATCGGCCATCGCCTCGTTCAGCGTATCAATGAACCGGTCGATGCGGGCGGACTCCTTCCGCTTGAGGTCGAACTCCTCGAAGCCGCACGCAGCCGGAAGCTGCTTGAAAACGAAATCGACCGGCTCAAGTGCCTTCCGCATGACATGGCGCAGCTCCTGCGCGGGCTTCGACGTCGAGGAAGTTTCCTTGGCGTAAGGCGGAAGCGCGGTCCACCACCGGTAGATGGCCTCGACAACGTCCTTCAGCACGGGCTTTGGCCGGTCGTCGGCCTGCCAGATTTCGAGATCAGCAACCAGCCGCTCGAGCAGGTCCAGCGCTGCGCGCGAGTGACCGAGATATCGGAGCGAGAAGTTCGCCGGCGTCTTCGCAAGGCGCATGAAGTGGGCGCCCGAAACTTCGGGCTGGAAGGAGTTGCGCTCCATCAACGCCACATCGTTGCGGCGATGGAGCATGAATGCGGCGAGGAGAAGAAGCGCCGGCCCCCTCCGCAATCCGACCGGCGGCCTTGCAAGCTCCGTCATCAGATCTTCGAAGGTGCAGTTGCCGGTCGCCTTGAGCTTTTCCTCGATCGCATTCCATGCGGGCAACCATTTGTGCGAGTCCGGCTTCGGCGGCATGAACCGTCGACCATCCGCGCCGGCGCGGTGCATGTGCGATGCTTCGAACATCGAAAGGAAGATGCTCCGCTCCGGGGGGGCGCCGGTCATGCCGAGATAAGGCTCCACCTCCGCTTGCACCATCGCTTCCAGCAGCTTCATTCGAGCCGTCGCCGTCGCCGTCGAAAGCTGCGCCCTGTTGATCAGTTCGTTGCGGAGGGTCGGGGTGCTGTCGAAAACTTTGTCGCAGATGTCGCTGAGCTTTCGGTTCAATTCGCGCTTGTTCGCTATCTGCAACGGCTTGCCCAGATAGAACCAGCGCTCGTCACCGACGGCATTTGGGCTGACGAACGGACGCAGGAGTGAGCGTAGCGCTGCCTCCGCGGCCGCGATCCGCGACCGGACCTCGCGCCGCGCCAAATCGTCGACGCGCAGCTCTTTGCAATTCTCCTCGATCCAGCGCCAGACGGCGAGGTCATGAGCGGCGGCAAGGTCGGGTGGTCCGACCTTCCTCAGGCAGAACATCCGCAGCCGATCGGCGGATGCCGCAGTCTTCAAGATGCGCTCCAAAGCTCCGCGGTCGGTCTCGTCGGGATTCTGCGGCACTACCACGATGGCGCCGTCGCATTCGGCTGGCAGATTGGAGGCGGGTTCGCCAAAGCCGTTCCAGCCGACCACCGCGAAAGCGCGCAGCGTTCCCGTCTCGTGATAATGCTTGTGTGCGACCAGCGGACTTGCCGCCGGCAGTCCGGCCAAGGCCGCGTCGAGACGCTTGGCTGGCTGGACCTTTATCTTTGCATCCTCCAACCAGCTGTCCAGGTCGACGCTGCTGCTGGCCCAGAGACTGAAATCGTCCCGGTGCGGCCGGCGGTACAGCAGATTTTTCCCTGTGAGCTTTTTCAAGGCAGCGTCGACGCTCTTGACGTCGGCGCCCATGCACCACGCCACGGCACGGGCGTCCGCGCGGAGACCCGGCAACGGTTCGAGAACCGAGATCAGGCCTATGGTCTTGAGCACCGCCGTTTCGAGCGCGTCAGCGCCGGCATTCTGGGCGACGGCGTTCTTCGAAAGCTCCCAGCGCCGGTCGCGGTCGGCCGAGCGGAATCTAGCTCCGCCCTGCCCGGAAACGTAGTCGTAGAGATCCGAGAGCCGGTACCAGCCACCGGCCGAGCGGCCGCGCAGGAATTTCTGGAGGCCGAACGGTTCGAGCGATTGCAGGAAACCGAAGACCGAGCGTTCGTTCTGTCCGAACCGCGTGGCGACGTTCGCGAGCGCCGCCACCGCCCCGGGATGGAGCGGCGAAAGCGAAGGGGCGACCTTCGCAATCTCGACTTCCTCCGTCGAGAACAATCCCCGCCTGACCGCCTCACGGTACAAGCTCCGGGCTTCGGCTGACTCGGCACCCGTCGGCACCGGATCGTGCACGATGGCCTGCGCGAGCAGAAACGCGGTCTGCTCCGTGGAATCGTGGAAGAGGATGTCCTCGTAGCGCTCGGCGGAGCGCGCCCATTCCGCCTCGGCCCATTCGCCGAGTCCCGCGGCGTAGTCGGAGAACCTGTGATGCAGGAACGCGACCACAGCCACGGGATCGCTTTGGCGGCCACCGGTCATCTCGGCGAGTTGCTGGAAAAATGATGGGTCGATTTCGCGCCGGTGCAGAGCGGCGTACTCGAGGAAGCGACCGAATTCGTCGATTAGAAGGAGCACACCGGCCTTGGTCTGCCGCCCGTAGTCTCTTACCAGGCCCAGCACCTTGGCGTCATCGCGTTTGCCCTTGGAGCGCTCGCGCGCGAGCACGGCAGCGGCTTTGGCAGTCGCCGACGAGCGCCTGCCGCCACGTTTGCCCGCCGCGGCCTCACCGACTGCCTCGATGAGCGCATCCGCGAGGTTGGCGCGCCGTCCGACAACTGCGATGGGCGTGTACAGAGCAGGTCCGGCCGCTCCGTCCGCCAGCCCTCCGAGAAGCGAGCGCGCCTCACGTGCGCGGGACTTGTCTTGTCCAAGCAGACTGGCAAGGAACAGGGCAAACGCCGATTTGCCCGACCCGTAGGGTCCGGTCACCCGGAACGCACGTTGTGTGGATTCAGACGCCAAACCCGACACGATCCGGTGTGTCGCGTCACGCACCGATGGCGTGATCACGTAGCCATCGAGCGCATCCGGATCGTCGAGATCGCGGTTGAGCTCGACGGAGCGGACGTAGCGCTTTGCAATGCGGATGCCGTGCGCGGGGCGCTTCAATGCCGCCATGCGTGGTCCTCCAGCACGGCGTGAGGGGCGCGCGGCGTGGTTGCCACTAGGTCGAGACCGCCTGCACCATCCTCCCGGAGCGCGAACCCCCTGATCTCGGAGCAAACCGCTTCAAGCTGTGCGTGCATGGAGGCTTCGTCGAGCCTGAAGACAACGCCCGGCGACCGCCGGTCGAGCATCAGCGATCTCATCGAGAGGCTCTTGCTGGTCGCGCCGGAAAATCTCCAGAAGTCCCCGATGGCGAAGGCCATGGCCCCTGCATCGAGATCGGGTTTCGGCCCGCGCTTGAACTTCACGATGCCGGCGCCGGCCCCTTCGTCGACCTCCAGCAGCCCGAGCTCCTGCAGCGGGCAGCCGAGACTTTCCTCGGCCACGGTGGCCGCGGAGGCGCGTCCGCCGTCATAGCTGCGGAGAAAGATGTCGACGTGCTGCGCGACGGTGCCGGTCGTTGCGGCGCCGCGGGCCGTGACGGCGCGGCGGCGGATCAGCTCGACGAGATTCTCCTTGGTGATCTCGTTGTCCTGAAGTTCGAGGAGAGCCGCGGTCCACGCGCCGAGAGAGGCGTGCACCGTGAGCATCCAGTGCAGGCGCCACAAGGAGGAGCCATCTTCGAGGTAGGGATCGATGCCCTTCTTCGGGTCGAGGAGCCGGACAGCGAATTCCGTGGCTTCCACCGAGCGCCCGGCCGCAGTCCGGGTCAGGCCGAACGAATGCCCCCAGAAGCGGACCGACCTCACCATGTTCTTGCCGATGCCCAGGGTGACGATGGCCTCGTCGTCATCCGCGAACAGCTCGGGATCGTGTACGACGGCGTCATAGAGCTTCGGAAGCCAGCCATACCGGCAAACGAACGATTCATGACCCGAGAAGATCTCGTATTCTCGCTGTGCCATTCCCGACTTCCCGCTAGACGGCGGCGCGTTTCTTTCTGGCGCCGCGACTGGTCACATTGGGCGAGGCAGCTGTATGTCGCAAGCGCGCCACCTCCTCCGCGATCCTTTCTCCAGCCTTCCTCATGTCTTCTGTACCCGTCCCGCGCCCGAAACCGATCCTGATGGAAGACTCGGCTTGGTCCGCGGTGAGGCCCATCGCCAGCAGCACATGGGACGGCTCGATCGATGCCGACGAACAGGCCGAACCCGTCGACATTGCCACGTCCGGCAAGAGCGCCAAAAGCGCTTCGGCATCCGCGCCTTCGAACCAGATGTTGAGGTTTCCCGCGAGGCGGTGCTCGAGAGAGCCATTCACCTGGAACTGCTCCAACCGGTCCGCCAACGTGTCGAGAAGCACGGATCGAAGCTGCATCGTGTGCGCGCGATCGCGTTCCATCTCGGCCCGCGCGATGGCGCAGGCCTCCCCGAAGCCGACGCACAGGGCGACCGGCACAGTCCCAGGCCGGAGGCCGCGCTCCTGGCCGCCGCCCGTCATAAGGGGCTTCAGTCTGCCGAAGAGCTTCTTACTGCAGTAGAGCGCACCGACGCCCTGCGGCCCGTAGATCTTGTGTCCAGAGATGCTCATCAGGTCAACATTCATGTCGACCACGTCCAATGCCATCTTGCCCACGGCCTGCGCGGCATCGGTATGGAAGACGACGCCGGCCTCGCGGCAGGAGTGCCCCACAGCCGTAATCGGCTGCAGCGTCCCGACTTCGTTGTTCGCCGCCATAACGGTCGCTAATGCGGTCTTCTCCGAGATTGCCGCGGCGAAGGCGTCGGGGTCGAGGAGTCCGTCCCCGTCGACGGGGATCTCGGTCACGCGAAGCCCTGCGGCGCGCAGGTCGGCCAGCGTCTCCCGCACGCAGCCGTGCTCGATCGTCGACGTGACGGCGTGCATCTTTTTGCCGCCCGCAAGCAAACCCCGGAGCGCGACGTTCGTGGCCTCGGTCGCCCCGGATGTGAAAACGATCTCCTCGGGCTGCGCTCCGATCAGCCGAGCTACCTGGGCGCGGGCGTTCCCGACCGCGGCGTGGGCTGCTCGCCCGAAATCATGACTACTGGAATGCGGATTTCCGGGGCGGGCCGACAACCACGGGATCATCGCGTCGACCACACGGGGGTCGCAGGGCGTGGTCGATTGGTGGTCGAGATAGATCACGGGTGTCCACTGCCGATTTGCACCGAAATATAGTCCAAGAGGACCTTCGGTCCTACGCGCAAGGCCCCGCTATCAACGGGTTTGCCGTGGGGTTGCGTCCGAAATGCGTGTTCAGGCCTTGGGGCTGGGGCGCCGCCCTCGATCGCGGCCCGTGGCACGGTCGACCCCTTCCTGAACCTGGCGAAACATCCTGTCACAATTGCCGAGGAGACGGACCTGACGAAGTGTGATGGCCTTCCAGTGGTCCTTCCGATTCCGCAATGCGATGGCGGCAAATTCGACGGCAAAGGCCGGGCACGCCTTCGACAGCCGTTGAAACTCCATCGCCTGGTCCGAGCCGTGATTGTCCCAGTCGTGCGGTGCGCAGGTGACGTCTTCGCGGAACAGGTCCAAATAACCTTCGGGGTCGCGCAAGTATGATGCGATGACTTTCGGCAACAGGGGATGGGCCGAGCGGAGATCATATGTGCTCTGGAACAGGCCGGCTCCGGCCGAGTCCCGCGTCGGCGTACCGGTCGCCGCAAAGTCATGGCCCTTGCAGTATTTGCCGGCGCTCACCTTCATTCCAAGCCCGTACATCACGACGAAAAGGTGCCGCAGAACATCGCTCGGCTCGGAGTTGTCCATCCCGAGCGCTTCGAACTCGTCCTCGTACCAGGCCACGACATCCCGGCCTGGATTGCCCGGCTTGGTCTTGGCCATCGCCGCGATCGCGCCGTCGCCAGCCAGAAGTCGCTGATAGAAACTCGCAAACACCACTGCCATCCCCTTCACATAGCCGATACCCGCGGTGACGCGGTCGGGCCAGACCTGTTTGGCGACGGCCGATTTCGCCGCAATGCCCGCCACGGTCTCGATTAGGGACGGATCCAGATCGTCGGCGACTCGGCCGAATGCGAGTCCGTGCGAGGTACGGCGCTCCTTCTTTGCGGGTCCCGCGGCTTCGAATCTTCCGCGCCCTTTTGTGTCCGCGGCCGCGCGGCCCTTAGCGGCAGCGCGCTTCGTCGGTCTTATATTGGATTGCTTTTTCACCGCACTTCGACCTCGATGAGCACGGCGGGGCCGGTGGGGCCGATCTGTAGACCGTCGGAGAGTTTTGGCGTCGTCGTCAACTCGACGGTGTCGAAACTGGTGCCCTTGAAGGGCTTAGTTGCGGTCTCCCGGCTGATCTCCAGCTTTCCCTTGAGCGTCCGCCTGAACGCCGGGCTCTTGGCTGCGTCGACGAACTTCTGTTTTTCATGCTTGGGAAGCTCCTCCTCCGGCGCGGCCGCCATGGCCTCTCTGATCTCTTTCACGACGCGGTCGGAGAGGATCAGCCATTCCAAAGCCTTTTTCTTAGTGCGTCCGACCAGGCACACCGCGTCGCCGCTCCCGGGGGCGTATTGCAGCATCCTCTTCGCCTTCCCGTCGGCAGCGCGGAAGTACACGGACACGCCGGCTTCGAAGTGGCCCGGCAGATCGACCTGGGTGCCGATGCGGCCGGTACCGTCGAGAAAAGCGCGCTGGAGCTGCAGGGCGAAAGCCAGTCTGAGCCGCCTCGCGCGCCTCACTCCGTCCGCCAGGATCCCCGGAATACTCGCTGTCTCCCACGTATGCGGTGTCAGCGGCGACCAGTCGACAGCCAGCTTCTTCTCCTTGGAGATCATGATCGGGGTCTTTTCGAGGGACCTCTTTCCTTCGTGTTGCTTCCACTCGTATGGGACCGCCTTGCCACGCAACAGAAGCGCGACGTCGACACCTTCGCGCACGAGATCGCAGGTTTGCGACATCACCATGTAGGCGCGCTGCGGCTCCTCGCCGGCCGCTTGCTTGGCCTGAACACCACCCTCGGATGCCAACGCGCCGGCACCGGCAGGCTGCACGGTGGCTGAGGTTTCTGGTTTCACCAGGAAGACGTCCCCGAACCGAATGTCCGAAGGATCGGCGTCGATCTCGGCTTCGAGCTCGGTCCGACGCTCGTTATGGAAGAGACTCCCGTCCATCATGTGCAGCACGATGTCCGAGGGCATGAACTGTGCCGCGGGGTAGTTTTTCCATTCGATCCCGTTCAGCTGCTTCGCAGCTCGAATCAGCTGCTCGTGGCCTTCGATGATGTTGTGCAGATAGAGGTCGTAGAGATCGACGACGTAGTCGCCCAGCTCCTGCTCCTCGGCCTCAAGTATGAGGCCGTGCATGTTCGCATAGTCGGCAAGATCCATCGTACGGATCTCATGGAGGAATCTGACCCGTGAATCCGCCAGGGCCGAGTCCCAGGCCAGTATGAACGTGTTGATGCGCTGCGAGTCCGGGTATCCGACGATCAGATCGTAGATCAGCTCCAAGGTGGCGTCTTTGTTCGCCAGATCCGACTTCTTGATCGTCCGAAACTGGCAACCCATGAGCTCCGCCTTGTCCCGCACGTCCTTTGCCAGATCGCCAAGCCTTGGGCTTTCGGACATGAGGAAGACGACCGGTGGATTCGCGCGGCGTTTGTCGACCACCAGCTTTATTCGCTCGATGCTTCTGTCCACCGCGCCGGCGTCGTCGTTGGGCCCGAGAAAAAGGTCGAGGAAGATGATCTGCGCGTTCTCCAGTTTGTCGTCGGCCGCGCGGCCTAATTTCTGCGTTGGCAATTTGAGGTCGTTCGCCAGTAATTGGTCGAGGCTCTGAAGCCTGTCCAGCTTCTGCGACTGTCCCTGGAGGAAGTCGGCGAAGAGCGCGATCGTCTTCGCGCCGAATTCGTCGCGATGGGACCAGACGATGTTTACGAACAAAGCATCCCTAGCGAGGTCGGCCGTCGTCTTCGCGTCGTACTGGGCGGCGCCGTAGAGTTCCCGTAGACGCGCCTCCTCTTCGTCGTTGATGTCGTCGAAAAAGCGGTCCCACGGCGCGGCCCGGAGGTCCTCCGCGATCGGGACCTGGTCGTAGGCGTCGTCCACGATGGCGGCGATATTGAAGTCGAGCTGCCCGAGAAGTTGTTTGACCTCCTCGATCATTTCGTTACCTCCGACAACTCCAGCACAAACGTGTTCAGACGGTCCCTGTGGACCCTTCTTTCATCGGAAAGATACAGGTGGCCTTTGTGCTTCTCGGCAGCGTCGCGCGCGATGAAGAGACCCAGCCCCTGGCGTCGGCTCTTGCCCTTGGTGGAGAAGAAGGCCTTGAAGACCTCGTCCCGGAGCGAGGGCTGTATGCCGGGCCCGTTGTCGGTGTACTCCATCAGATCGTGCGCATCGCCGATTTCGATCTCGATCTTCGGCTTGTAGGTCGAGTCGTCCTCGCGGCGCAGATCCATCCAGTAGATCGAATTGTTGATAAGGTTTTCGAGGATCTGCACGAACATGCCGCGTACGCCGTCGACCGTGACGTTCGGATGCTTGGCCTTGATCTCGATCGAAATCCCGTGACGTTCGAACTGGCGCTCGTGCCCGTTCGCGATCTCCTTCACCAGGGTGACGAAGTCGAACTTTTCGCGGCGCTGACGGCCCGACACACTCAGGGGGTCCAGGACGCGCAATCGCCGGTTCATGGTCTTCATCTCGGCGCGCAGCGTGTTGAAAACCGAAGCGACGTCCTGCGGCAGGTCCTTCGATTTGGCGTCTTCGAGCAGCTTGAGCGTATATTCGGTGGACCGGGCGAGTTCGTGCGCCACCACTTCCAGCATCAGGCCGATGCCCGCCAATTGGACCATGCGGTCCCGTTCGTCCTCGATCTGCTCGGCATGCTCCTTGGCGTCCGAGAAGTACTTCCGCATTTCCTCGAATATCTCGTGGAGATCGTTGAGCGCGGGTCGTTCCTCTGTGTACTTGGACCGGAGCGTCTTCAGCGACTTGTCCGCCCTTTGCTCCAGGCTTTGGACGCGGCGTTCGGCCTCTTCGTAGTCGATGTCCTTCTTCGCCCGTCTGGCGACATCGTCGAGGAAGTTCCTCAACCTCGTGTTGATGATGTACTGGAGCGTTTCGACCAGGACGGTCTTCTCGTCGCAATCCTTCAGCCCCTCGCGGTTCGTCTGATCAACGAGCCTGGGGTTCCCCGAACGCGTGATGAGTACGCGGCCGATGAACTGCGTCTTGTTGAGCTTGTATCCGCCGGAAGCGAGGGCTCGGCGGTCCAGCCCCAGCCAGTCGTCCCGGTCATCTCCATACGGAAACACGCGGTATCCGTCCCGGAATAGCATGATACCTGACCACATCTTCTGTAGCTTCTGAACTTGCTGCCGCTCCAGGGCGTCGGACGATTTCAGGCGCTGGCGATTGTACCAATAGAAGTCGAATTTGAACGGACCCACGGTCCGGACGGCGGTCCGAGAGATTTCGACGTCGTCCTCGGTAAGCGAGCGGAGGTCGATGCGGTCAAGCTCCTCGTGCCGACTGTCCGGGGGGTTTCCTTTGCCGAGATCTCCGCACCACAGATCGAGTTCGAGCCGCGGGACGCCGTCCTTAACGGTGTATTCGCCCGTCACGCGCGCGTGCGCGAGGTCAAGGATGGCACTATCGAGGCGGGGGATGTCGACCCTCTCCTCGTTGAAGAAAATGGCCACCCTGAAACGGCGTTTGCTGCCCGAGAAAGGATCCCACAGTCTCGACAGCTCGTTGATGACGATGTCCTGGATGCGGTTCGGCGACCACACACCCTGCAGATCGGTGATACGGATGACTGTCCCCGAATACGACGCCTGGGGTTTTTTTGGCCCCGCCTTTGGATTCACGTCGATCTGATCAAGAAGCTTGCCCTCGTCGGCGAATGCATTCCAGTCGACTTCGAGCAGGTTAAGATGCGTGTCGTCCCGCCTCGCGGTCGTGACGTGCAGCTTCGAACCTAGGCGCATCGCGGACAGGCGTCCCACGCCTTTCTCGCCGAGATAAGGAGCCTTCTCGCCCTTCGCGACCGCGGCGACGACTTCTCGTCTTCGGGCCGCAGTACCGACCGTGAGGTATGCATGCCGAAGGTCGTCCAGCGACATTCCCTCGCCAGTGTCCCTGAATTCGATCCAGTTGTTCTCGGCATATGCCGAGCGCAGCGCATCCCGCAGCGCGATCAACGTTGTCGCGCCCTGTAGGGCCCTCACGAATGCTGAGCGGCGGGCCTCGGGCGCCGTAGGCAGAAGCAATCCGACGATCGTGTCGCGGAGGCCGGACACCTCGGCGGCCGTGGTCGGACCGCGGCGTCCGCTGGAGGCACCTATTAGGCCTTCGAGACTGGCCAGAGCGTCGACGTAGTCGCTGTGGGCGAGGGCGATCGTCAAATCGATGACTACGCCGTCGGGCGAGCGGGCATCGATGGCGTTCTTGACCAGTTCGTAGATAGCCACGGAGTCCGAGCTGATGAGCTCGGCGCCCAATTCGAGGATCGTCCGTGCTGCGACCTTGAAAGACACCGCCTTCCCCCCGCTACCGGCGCCAGCATGCCGCTTTACTGAAGCCAGCCGCAAGCGGCGCGGGGGCCGGGACTATTCACAATGGAAGAACGCGCAATACGGCGGGTGCCCGGTCTTCTCTGGGGCCACCATCTGTGACGGGCGTTCTGCCGATCGCGGGACGCGCCGGAATTCGGGTGGCAACCGGCTTGGCCATCTCGACCCTCACGCCGATGCCTTCGAGGGACTTCATCCGGGCCGGCCCGTGCGGCGAACTCCTCCAGGAAGAACCAGTTCACCGGCGCCTCGTTACCGACAGTTACCGCGGGCCAACTGCTGTTCGGCGAAATAGACCCGGGCGGCCCCATCGCTGAGACCGCCCGGAGGTAACCTTCATTGCTCACGTGACGTCCCCGTCACGTCCTCAACCGCCACGTCCTCGGCGAATTAGCCGAAAAACCGGGACCTTTGGCGGGAGGTCCGAGCAATGAGACACTGGTCCTTGAGCTCCTCGTCCGCACTGCCTGCCCTGCAACTTAGTGTAACGTCGAACCTGTCTCCGCTTTTTGACTCCGGAAGACGGGAATTTCCGAGGAAAACGCGAGAGACTTCCAACTAAACTGGAAATTGCGATTCCAATCCTGGAATCTCGGAGACTAACGGGGTCTCAAAATGCCGCCTATTGCGGGCATTCTCGTCTGGCCCGGCTCATAAACCCCGGAGACCGCACTGGCTGGCTGGGGCGCCTGGATTCGAACCAGGGAATGCCGGAATCAAAATCCGGTGCCTTACCACTTGGCTACGCCCCAATGCCGCAACGGGCGTGCCCCGTATAGCGGCCGCCTCGGGTGAGTTCAACGAAACCCGTTCGGCGTCCCCTCACATCAAGCCGTAGCGGCTTTGATCGCCTCAATTGAATTGACGGGTCGTCGCGAGGGGTGCTTGTTTCGTGCCAGATCGTCCCATCATCTAAGGGTACCGCGCCCATGCCCAAGCTCTACGAAGCCCTCGCCGAAGCATTCCTGGCGGAGGGAGTCGACACGCAGTTCGTCCTGATGGGCGACGGCAACATGCACTGGTCCACCGCCTTCGCCAAACTGCCGGGGGTGGAGACCGTCCACGTCAGGCACGAGCACGCCACCGTAGCGGCGGCGACGGCTTACAACGTCGCCACCAACAAGGTCGCCGTCGCCTCCGTCACCTGCGGCCCCGGCGTGACCCAGTTGATGACGGCGCTGCCGGCCGCGGTTCGCGCCCGCCTGCCGATGGTGGTGTTCGCAGGCGAATCGCCGATCAACGCCAAGTTCTACAATCAGGCCATCGACCAAGCGCCTTTGGTGACGGCGACCGGCGCGCATTACATCGCCGCCCACAGCGTGCCGCGCATGATGGACTACGTGCGCGAAGCCTTCCATCTCGCCAGGGACGAGCGCAAGCCAGTGGTGCTGGGCATTCCCTACGATCTGCAGAAGGTCGAGCACACGGCCAACCACCCTTACGAGACCTCGCAGATGTATCAGCCCAAAGTGGGCCGCATGCACCCCGATCCCGCGCTCGTGGCCGAGGCGGTCGAGCGACTGGCCGCGGCCAAGCGGCCGATCGTCTTTGGCGGCCGCGGCGTGCTGTGGTCCGGCGCGCGCGAGGCGCTGATCAAGCTCGCCGATCGCTGCGGCGCGCTCCTCTCCAACACGCTGCCCGCGCGCGGCCTGTTCCACGATCATCCGTTCCAGCTCGGCATCGCCGGCAGCTACTTCTCATCGCTCGGCCGGGAGATGTACGAAAGCGCCGACGTCGTGCTCGCGGTCGGCACCAGCCTGTCCTACTACACCGGTGCGGGGCACTTCTGGCCACAGGCCTACAAAATCCAGCTCGACGATGCCCCGCGCGGCTTGCGCGACGGGATGAAGGCCGCCGACCTCTACGTCAAATCGGATGCGCTCGTCGGCATCGAGGCGATCCTTGAGGGCCTCGACATGAAGCTCGGCGTTGGCAAACCGACGGCGGCGGCGATCCGCACCAAGGAGCTGGCGCAGCGCATCGCGACCGAGCCGTCGGACTCCATGGAGTTCAAGGTCGCGCCCGGCGTGCTGGATCCACGCAAGGTGATCGAGGCTCTCGATGTGGTCATTCCAAAGGACTGGGACATCGTCATCGGCGGCGGCCATCAATCCTATTTCAACTCCCAGATGCGCGGCCGCCCGGCGGAGCGCTACACGACGATCCGTGAATTCGGCGCGGTCGGCAACGGCCTGTGCTATGCGCTGGGCGTTGCGGCAGCGCGCCGGAAGGGCCGCGACGGCACGATCGTGCTGTTCGAGGGCGACGGCGGATTCCTGTTCCACATCCAGGAGCTCGAGACGCTCAAGCGCCAAGGCTATCGCATTCTGATGTGCGTGATGAACGACGGCGGCTACGGCTCGGAGTTTCACAAGCTGCGCGCCGACGGCGTCACCGACAAGTGGGCGATGTTCGGCCGGCCCGCCTTCGAAGACATTGCCCGCGGGTTCGGTTTGCGCGGCAACGAGATCCGCGATGTGTCGGTGATCCCGAAGCTGTTCAAGGACTTCACTGCCCAGGGCGAGAGCGAAATCTGGAACATCCAGATCTCCGACCAGGTCGTCGCTCCGATCATGCGGCAGACCGTCAAGCGCGGGCACGGGGTGATGTAAAGATTTTTGATTGACCGCCTGCAGTCAGTCGAGGCTACACCCGCCGGTGCAGGCTATGCTCGAACCAGAGCAGCAGCGCGTTGGCGGCGGCGGCGAACAGGAACAGCACCACTGCGACGGTGAGCATTTCCTCAGCCTGGAGGAGCTGCATAGCGTTGATGATCAAGGCGCCAAGCCCGGCCTTGGAGGCAAACATTTCCGCCAGCAGAACGCCGAGCAGCGTCAGCGTGAAGCCGATGCGCAGCCCCGAGACGATTTCCGGCAGCGTGGCCGGAAGCAGCACTGTGGTGATGGTCTGCCATTTCGACAGATGCATCGTCCGCGCCGCCTTCAGATAGACCCGCGGGATGTTGCGGATGGCCGCCATGGTGAGCAGCGCCACCGGCAGCACGCCGTGCATGGCACCGAAGGTCACCCGGCCCGACAGCGTCAGGCCGAAGATCAGCAGCACGACGGGATAGAGCGTGATCTTCGGCAGCGTGTAGAGCGAAATCAAAATCGGCTCGCCGACCTCGCCAGACAGCCGGTGTACGCCCATCCATACACCGATCGAAAGTCCCAGCGCATAGGACAAGAGCAGCGCCCAGAAGAACGTGACCAGCGTGGCCCAGGCGCTCTCGGCGAAACGCTCGGTCGGCACGAACTTGGCGAGATAGGCGAGCGTCGGCCCCGGACCCGGCAGCGCCGTGGTTCCGACCCACTGATGCAGCCCCTGCCACAACAGCAGCACCGCGCCGAAAATGATCAGGGTGTCGAAGGTGCGCTTGGTTGCGGTCATGGCATTGCACTCATGGCTTGCCGATGCCTCGCCGCTCGGCCCAGCGCTGATCGAACACGTGCAGCACCATGTTGACGACGGTGGCGACGACGATGAGCAGCAGCATGAGCGCATACATGCGCGGATTGTTGAAATCGGAATAGGCGTCGGAGATGACGCGCCCGAGGCCCGACGGCGCCAGAATGAACTCGCTGGCGATGACACCGATGAAGCCGTAGCTGACCGCAAGCTTCACGCCGGTGAACAGATGCGGCGCCGCCGCCGGAAGCTTCAGGCGGAGCGCGGTCGATACCGTGCTCATGCGATGCACCCGCCCCACCTTGTTCAGTACGCGCGGAATCCGGTCGAGCCCGTTCAGCGTGGCGATGATCATGGCGACGATCGCCGTCGCCACCCCCATGAGGACGATCGGGATGACGGACAACCCGAAGATCACGATAAACACCGGATAGAAGATGAAGATCGGCACCGCGTAATAGGTCGCGAAGAACGGATCGAGCGCCTGCCGCGCGCGGGGCAGCGCATGAATGATGACGCCGAGGATGAAGCCCGCGACCACCGCGATGGCGACGGCAAGGATGATGATGCCGAACGTCCGCAGAATCTCGCCGTTGGCCTGGCCGGACAGCAGCAGGCGATAGAGCGCGACCGTCATCTCCGACGGAGCGATAATGACGCGATGGTCGATCAGGCCGGTGCGGCAGGCCAGCTCCAGCGCGCCCACGGCGACCGCGATCACCGCCAATCTCAGCCAACCGACCCTGCTCATCTATTCCGCCGCCATCCCGGCATAACCGAGCGACTTCATGGATTCGCCACGAAGGTTGTCCCACAGCCGGCCGGTGATCTCGCCGAACTTCGAATCGCTGACGATCGTGCTGTCGCGCTCGCGGGGCCAACCGGTCTCGACGATATCCATGAACCGGCCCGGCCGGGCCGACATCGCGCCGATGCGGTCCGACAGCATCGCCGCCTCGTCGAGCGCGTGCGTTATCAGGAGCACGGTCGCGCCGGTGCGCCGCCAGAGCCGCAGCACCTCATCGCCCATCAAAAGCCGGGTCTGCGCGTCGAGCGCGCCGAACGGCTCGTCGAGCAGAATGAGCCGTGGTTGCAGCACCAGGGTCCGCGCGATGCAGACGCGCTGGCGCATGCCGCCGGAGAGCTGCGCCGGATAAGCGCCGGCAAAATCCTTGAGCCCCATGAAGGCGAGCGCATCGTCCACCCGCCGGCGGATCTCGGCGTCATCGGTGCCGTTGCGGCGCAGGCCGAAGGCGGCGTTGTCCCACACCGTCAGCCAGGGAAAGCTGGCGTCCTCCTGGAACACCACGCCGATGCCGTCCGGCACCTCGCCGGAAACGATGCGGCCCTCGAACGTCACCGTGCCCGCCGTGGCCGGCTGCAAGCCGGCCATCACCTCAAGCAGCGTGGACTTGCCGCAACCCGACGGCCCGACCACGGCGAAGAACTCGCCCCGCCGAAGATCGAGATCGAGGGGGCCCAGCGCGTGGACCGGCCGGGTCCCGGCCGTTCCCGGATAGACCCGCGTTACACCCGAGAGCGAGGCATGGATGTCATCCGCGGGCGATGCCGTCATTTTTGCAGATCGGCCGGCAGGAGGGAGGTGTCGACCACGGACTTGAGATCGACGTCCTTCTCCAGCATGCCGACACCCTTCATCGCCCGCACCGTGGTTTCGAGCAGCGGCATCTCGATCCGTCCTTCGGTCCAGAACTTCGCATCGACCAGCTCCTTGACCATGACGCTGACGTCCGGCTCAGGCAGCGGCGCGTACACCTTGGCGAGGATCTTGATCGCCTCGTCGGTGTGTTCATAGATGAACTTGGTGCCCTCGCGGCGCGCGGCCTGGATGGCCCGCAGCTTATCCGGATGCTTCTTGATGGCCTCGACGGAGGCCATGCCAAGCTGCGACGGAACGAGCGGCAGCTCCTTCGGGCCGACCAGCACGCGATAATTCTTTTCGCCGCCCTTGGTGCGGAATAGGATGAGCGGAATTGACGTCACGTCGACCACGCCGTTCTCCAGCGCGGTCAGCGCGCCGCCGAGGCTGCCGAGCGCCGTCATCTGCACGTCGCCCTGCTTGAGGCCGGCCTTCTCCATCACCAGCACGCCCATCATCTCGCCGAGCGACTTCGGATTGCTGATGCCGAACTTCTTGCCCTTCATATCGGCCGCTGTCTTGATCGGCGAATTGGGCATGACGATCACGACCAGGTCGGCCAGCGACCGCGACGTGAAGCTGACGATCTTGACGTCCTGACCCTGAGAGGCAGCGGCGATCACCGGGGCAGCGGTGACGTCGCCATAGCCGAGCGTGGTCGCCATGGCGTTGCGCACCGAGCTGCCGCCGCCGGCGCCTTGGACGATGCCGCTGATGTCGACACCGTGCTTCTTGAAGAGGCCCTTTTCCAGCGCGATCGCGTAGGAGGCGCCGGACGGATCGTTTTTGTACTGGGTGACCAGCAAATCGTCGGCCGCGGCCGGGACCACCATGCCAAGGCCGAAGGCCAGAGTGAGCAGGCCGATTTTGAGTTTCATCGTGATGTCCTCCCTCGGGCGAATTCGACCGCGAGTATGTTGGATTGACGGGCGCGAACCCGATATCAGCGTAGCCCGCCGCGCGCTCACTGGCTATCGGAACATTGACGCAGGGATGCCTGCCACTAGGATCGAACCAAGGGACGATTGATGGCTTACCGCGCGCCAGTCTCAGATATCGCCTTCACGCTCAAGCACGCCGGAAGGCTGGCGCAGAAGCCGGGCGGCGAACTGACCGCCGACGATATCGACGCCGTGCTGCAGGAAGCCGGCCGGTTCGCCACCGACGTGCTCGCTCCCCTCAACACCGTGGGCGACAAATTCGGCACGCCGTTCAAGGACGGCGTCATCACCATGCCACCCGGCTGGAAGGAAGCCTATCGCGACTGGATCGCCGGGGGCTGGAACGCGGTGTCCCTCCCCGCGCAATGGGGCGGCCAGGCGTTGCCGCATGCGCTCAACGCCGCCTGCATCGAGATGTGGAATTCAGCGTCGATGTCCTTCGGCATCGGTCCGGTGCTGACGATGGGCGCAGCCGAGGCGCTGGCAAACTACGGCTCGGATGAACTTAAACGCATCTATCTGCCAAAGCTCGTGTCCGGCGAATGGATGGGCACCATGCAGCTCACCGAGCCGCAAGCCGGCTCCGACGTCGGCGCGCTGCGCACCAAGGCCGAACGCGCGGGCGACGGCACCTACAAGATCACCGGACAGAAAATATTCATCACCTACGGCGAGCACGATCTCACCGACAACATCATTCATTTCGTGCTGGCGCGCCTGCCCGACGCGCCCGCCGGCAACCGGGGCATCTCGCTGTTTCTGGTGCCGAAGTTTTTGGTGAACCAGGACGGTTCGCTCGGCGCGCGGAACGACGTGCGCGCCCATTCGATCGAGCACAAGCTCGGCATCCGTGCCTCCCCCACCTGCACGATGGTCTATGGCGACCGTGGCGGGGCGACCGGCTATCTGGTCGGCGAGGAGAACCGCGGCCTCGCCTGCATGTTCACGATGATGAACCTGGCGCGCCTTTCGGTCGGGCTGCAAGGCGTCGGCATCGCCGAGCGCGCCACGCAGCAGGCGCTGCAATATGCCCACGACAGAAAACAAGGACGCGCGCTCGGCGCGACCGCAGGATCGAGCGCGATCGTCGAGCACCCCGACGTCAAGCGCATGCTGATGACGATGCGGGCGCTGACGCGGGCGGCGCGCGCGATCTGTTATGCCACGGCAGGAGCGATCGACGGCAGCCACGGCAACGGCGAGGCCGCCAAGGCCGCCGATGGACGCGCCGCGCTGCTCACGCCGGTCGCCAAGGCTTTCTCGACCGATATCGGCGTGGAGGTCGCATCGCTTGGCGTGCAGGTGTATGGCGGCATGGGTTTCATCGAGGAAACAGGCGCGGCGCAGCATCTGCGCGATGCGCGAATCGCGGCGATCTACGAAGGCACCAACGGCATCCAGTCGATCGATCTCGCCATGCGGAAGGTGCCGATGGACGGCGGCGCGGTTGTACGGGCCTATCTCGACGAACTGCGCGCAACGGTGAAAGCGGTGCAGGCGGCCAATGATCCGGCGCTGGGCGCGACCGGCGAGCGGCTCGCGGAAGCGGTCGAGAGCCTTGACCGCGCGACGGCTTGGCTTTTGAGCAAGGTGGAAAAGGAGCCCCAGGCCGCGCTTGCCGGCGCCACGCCTTATCTCCGGCTGTTCGGCAGCGCTGCCGGCGGCTGCATGCTGGCGGACGAGGCCCTTGCAGCGCTTCGCCTCGCGGGCGAGCCGGCCGGTCGCGTCGCCATCGCACGCTTCTTTGCCGAGAATATCGCGGTGCAGGCCTCGGGCCTGGAGCGCACCGTGACCGAAGGCGCCGGCAGCGTGAACGCCGCCGACGCCGCGCTGACGGCATGAGCGATCACGTCACGGTCGCCGACGCCGGTGCGATCCGCACCGTGCGGATGAATCGCCCGGACAAGAAGAACGCGCTGACCGCCGCCATGTACGAGGCGATGGCCGCAGCGCTGGAGGATGCCGGCCACCACACCACCATTCGCTGCGTCGTCATCGCGGGTGCGCCCGGAGCGTTCTCAGCGGGCAACGATCTGGCCGAATTCTCCAAGGCAGCCACAACCGGCGAGGGACTGGGGTCGCCGGTGGTCCGTTTCCTCCACGCGCTGGCGCGCTCCGAGCGCCCGCTGGTTGCCGCCGTACAGGGGCTCGCGGTGGGCGTCGGCACGACCATGCTGCTGCACTGCGACCATGTGGTCGCGAGCGACGATGCGCGCTTCTCGACGCCATTCGTCAGCCTGGGCCTCATCCCGGAGGCGGCCTCAAGCCTGCTCGCTCCCCGGCTGATGGGCCACCGGCGCGCATTCGAGCTTCTGGTGATGGGCCGCCCGCTTGATGGCACCGCGGCGCAGGCGTGCGGTCTCGTCAATGCGGTGGTGCCGCCGGGAGATGTCGAAGCGGCCGCAATGAAAGCCGCGCACGACATTGCCGCGCTGCCGGCCGAGGCGGTATCCGCCTCACGCCGGCTGATGCGAGGCTCGCCGGACGAGACCGTCGCGCGGATCGACGAGGAGGTGCGATTGTTCAAGCAGCGTTTGCAGTCGGCGGAGGCGCAATCGGCGTTCGACAGCTTCCTCACGCGCAAGCGCTGATTGTTCACGGCCAGGACCCACGGAGGCGTCATGACCAAGTTTGTGCAAGGCGCAACGATCCTTGAGGTCAAGGACATCAAGGCCAGCGAGGCATTCTATCGCGAGAAGCTGGGATTCCGGCCGGGCTCGTTCTTTGGCGAACCGCCGACCTTCTGCCTGATGAGCAGAGATAACGTCGCCATTTTTCTCGATCTGGCCCGGACGCCGCGGGCGGCGCCGCTCAACCAATACTGGGCGATCTATTTCTATGTTGACGACGTGGACGCCATGGCAGCGGAGCTGGCCGCGAAGGGCGTTGCCTTCGAGCGCGAAATCGAAGATCAGCCCTACGGCTGCCGCGACTTCGATATCCGCGATCCGGACGGACACATCATCGGCATCGGCCGGAACGAGGCGTCAGCTTCGGGGCGGCTCACGCTGCCGTTTGCATAAACAGGAAACGAGGCGCGCCATGCCGCTCAAGGGCAAGACACTGTTCATCACCGGCGCTTCACGCGGCATCGGGCTTGCGATCGCGCTGCGGGCGGCGCGCGACGGCGCCAACATCGCCATCGCAGCAAAGACCGAGACGCCCCACCCCAAGCTCGAAGGCACGATCCACACCGCAGCGGATGCAATCGAGAAGGCCGGCGGCCGGGCGCTGCCGCTTGTCGTCGACGTGCGCGACGAGGACGCGGTCATGTCGGCAATCGAGAAGACGGCGGCAAAATTCGGCGGCATCGACATCGTCGTCAACAACGCCAGCGCGGTGTCTCGCACGCCGGTCGCCGAAACCGACATGAAGCGCTACGACCTGATGCAGGCGATCAACACGCGCGGCACCTTCATGGTGTCGAAATATGCGATCCCGCATCTGGCAAAGGCGCCCAATCCGCACATCCTGATGAATTCGCCGCCGCTCGATTTCAAGGAAAAGTGGTTCGCCGGCACGACCGGCTATTCGATCGCCAAATACGGCATGAGTCTCGTGGCGCTGGGGCTCGCGGGCGAACTCCGTGACCAGGGCATCGCCGTCAACGCGCTGTGGCCGCGCGTCACGATCGCCACGGCCGCGATCAAGAATCTGCTCGGCGGCGACCGCGTGATGCGGATGTCGCGCACGCCGCAGATCATGGCCGATGCGGCCTACGCAATCTTCCAGAAGCCCGCCAAGAGCTTCACCGGACATTTCCTGATCGACGATTCTTTTCTCGCCGGCGAAGGCGTCACCGATTTCGAAAAGTACCGCGCCATGCCGGGCGAGCCGCTGGCCGGCACGTTTTTCGTCCCCGAAGGCGATCCGCCGCCCCCGCCGGGCGTGACGGTCAGCGGCAAAAGATGGGAATAGGCACCTTTCGTCGCGCCTTCCAAAGGCTTAAGTCATCGCGATACGTAGCCGCTCGGACTGGAATATGCCGACCCTTCTCATCACGCATCCCGCCTCGCTCAATCATTTGAACGGCACCGGCCATCCCGAACGGCCCGATCGCATCCGGGCCATCGATAGCGTGCTCGAAGACGAGAAATTCCAGTCGCTGGCGCGCGAGCAGGCACCGCTGGCCACGCTCGAAACCGTCGCGCTCTGTCATCCGATGGATTACGTCGAGGAAATCCGCGGCGCCGTCCCGCAGGAAGGCCTTGTCCAGCTTGACGCCGATACATCGATGTCGCCGGGCACGTTCGAAGCAGCGCTACGCGCCGTCGGCGGCGCGACCCGTGCGGTCGATGAGGTCATCGGCAAGAAGGCCGCCAACGCCTTCATCGCCCAGCGGCCCCCCGGCCATCACGCCGAGACGGTGCGGCCGATGGGCTTCTGCATCTTCAACCAGGCGGCGATCGCTGCGCGCTACGCGCAGAAGAAGCACGGCCTGCATCGGGTCGCGGTGGTCGATTTCGACGTGCATCACGGCAACGGCACCCAGGAGATATTCTGGAAAGACCCGACGCTGATGTACTGCTCGACCCACCAGATGCCGCTCTATCCCGGCACCGGCGCCGTCAACGAACGCGGCGACCACGACAATATCGTCAACGCGCCGCTCCGCGCCGGCGATGGCGGCGAGCAATTCCGCGCCGCGATGGAAACGCGCATCCTGCCGCGCCTGGCCTCGTTCGGGCCCGAGCTGATCATCATCTCGGCCGGCTTCGACGCGCATAAGCGCGATCCACTCGCCAACCTGCAATTCGTCGAGGAAGACTTCGGCTGGGCGACGCGCAAGATCATGGACGTGGCCGACAAGACCGCCGAAGGCCGGGTGGTCTCGGTGCTCGAAGGCGGCTATGACCTCGAAGGACTTGCGAAATCCGCAGCCGCGCACGTGACCGCGTTGATGCGCGGCTGAGTTTAGGATAGTCCACAGCCGATCCGTTTCGTCCGCACCTGCAGGTTCGCCATGACCGACCCCGGCAACGCCGACATCAAGAAGCTGACCTTCGAGCGGGCCATCGAGGAACTCGAGACGATCGTGAAGCGGCTCGAAGAGGGCAAGGTGCCTCTCGAAGAGTCGGTGGCGATTTACGAACGCGGCGAGGCGCTCAAGCGCCGTTGCGAAGAGCTTCTGCGGCAGGCCGAGGCCCGCGTTGAAAAGATAACACTGGATGCCTCGGGCAAGCCCGCCGGCACCGAGCCGCTGGACACGAACTAGCCGCAATCGCCACGCCAAAACCCCAAACGGCGCTCCTACTGCCACCTGCGGAACCAATCGGCGATCCGGCGTATTTTCGAAGCAATTGGTTGAAACCCCAGGGGTTCCAATCTACTCTAGGCCCCTTATGTGAGGGGCTGTGTTTGGCGGTGCCAAGCTCGAAAGCCCCATCGTATCAATATTTTGTCGGAGAATTTGGTGTCCAAACAGTCCAAGACGCCCCTTCTCGACCTCATCCACACCCCCGACGACTTGCGAAAGCTCAGCGAGAGCCAGCTACGCCAAGTCGCCGACGAGCTGCGCACCGAGACCATCGATGCCGTGGCCGTGACTGGCGGCCATCTCGGCGCCGGACTTGGCGTGGTCGAACTGACGGTTGCCTTGCACTACGTCTTCAACACGCCAGAGGACCGGCTCATCTGGGACGTCGGCCATCAGGCCTATCCGCACAAAATCCTTACCGGCCGCCGCGACCGCATCCGCACGCTCCGCATGGGCAGTGGCCTGTCCGGCTTCACCAAACGCGCCGAGAGCGAATACGACCCGTTCGGCGCCGCGCATTCCTCCACATCGATATCGTCGGCACTCGGCATGGCCGTCGCACGCGACCTTTCCGGTCACAATAACAACGTGATCGCCGTGATCGGCGACGGCGCGATGACCGCCGGCATGGCCTACGAGGCCATGAACAACGCCGGCGCGATGAACTCGCGGCTGATCGTCATTCTCAACGACAACAACATGTCGATCGCACCGCCGGTCGGCGCCATGGCCGGCTATCTGGCCCGCCTGTTCTCCGGTCCGACTTATCGCTCGCTGCGCGACATCGGCAAGCAGCTCGCCAAGAAGCTGCCGAAGGCACTCGAGATCGGCGCCACCCGCGCCGAGGAATTCAGCCGCGGGATGATCACCGGCGGCACGATGTTTGAGGAGCTCGGCTTCTACTACGTCGGCCCGATCGACGGCCACAACATGGACCAGTTGCTGCCGGTCCTGAAGAACGTGCGCGACAGCAAGACGGGACCGATCATTGTTCATTGCCGGACCCAGAAGGGCAAAGGCTACGAGCCGGCCGAGAAGTCCGCGGACAAGTATCACGGCGTGGTCAAGTTCGACGTTGCGACGGGCGTGCAGGCCAAGGCCAAGTCGAATGCGCCGGCCTACCAGAAGGTGTTCGGCGAGAGTCTGATCAAGGAAGCGCAGAAGGACGACAAGATCGTCGGCATCACCGCCGCCATGCCGTCCGGCACCGGCATCGACCAGTTCGAGAAGGTGTTCCCCAAGCGGACCTTCGACGTCGGCATCGCCGAGCAGCACGCGGTGACCTTCGCCGCGGGGCTTGCGACCGAAGGCTACAAGCCGTTTTGCGCGATCTACTCCACCTTCCTGCAGCGCGGCTACGACCAAGTGGTGCACGATGTCGCCATCCAGAAGCTGCCGGTGCGCTTCGCCATGGACCGCGCCGGTCTCGTCGGCGCCGACGGCCCGACCCACGCCGGCTCGTTCGATCTTGCGTACCTCGGTTGCCTGCCGGGCTTCGTGATCATGGCTGCGGGCGACGAGGCGGACCTGGTGCACATGGTGGCGACGCAGGTCGCGATCAACGACCGGCCGTCGGCGCTGCGCTATCCGCGCGGCGAAGGCGTCGGCGTCGAGATGCCGGCCGAAGGCAAGCCGCTCGAGATCGGCAAGGGCCGCATCATCAAGGAAGGCAGTAAGATCGCCATCCTGTCGCTCGGCACGCGCCTTTCTGAATCGCTCAAGGCGGCGGAGGAACTCGCCTCCTACGGCCTGTCCACCACGGTCGCGGATGCCCGTTTCGCTAAGCCGCTCGACACCGATCTGGTGCTCCGCCTCGCCAATGAACACGAGGTGCTGATCACCATCGAGGAAGGCGCCATCGGCGGCTTCGCCGCACAGGTGTATCAGACGCTATCCGACAACGGGGCGCTGGATCGTGGCCTGAAAATCCGTTCGATGATCCTGCCCGACATGTTCATCGATCAGGATTCGCCCACCGCAATGTATGCCAGGGCCGGACTCGACGCCAAAGGCATCGTCAAGAAGGTGTTCGAGGCGCTCGGCCGCGACGCCGCCAAGCTCGAAGCCGGCCGGCTGGCCTGACGCCACATTCCGTTGACCGAACGGCTCGTCATCGACCGTCTCGCCCACCGCGGCGACGGCGTGGCGGATTCGCCCGCGGGGCCGCTCTACATTCCCTACACATTGCCCGGCGAGACCGTTGATGTCGAAAGCGTGCCCGGCCAGCCCGACCGCAGGCATCTCCTGCGGATCGAGACCGCGAGCGCCGAGCGCATCGACGCCTTCTGTCCGCACTTCGGGGTTTGCGGCGGCTGCGCGATCCAGCATTGGCTGCCGGAACGCTACCGGGAGTGGAAGCGCGGCCTTGTCCTCGCCGCGCTGGCCCAGGCCGGGCTCGACATCCCTGTCGATGAGCTGATCGACGCGCACGGCGAAGGCCGCCGTCGCGCCACCTTCCATGTCCGGCGCGGCACGCGCGACATCGTCGAGGTCGGCTTCGCGGCGTTGCGCGCGCATTATATCGTGGCGATCGACCGCTGCCCGGTGCTCGCGCCGTCACTCGGGGGAGCCATCGCTGCCGCCCGGGCCGTTGCCGAAGCGGTGGCGCCTCAGAAAAAGCCCCTCGACATCCAGGTCACCGCAACCGACGGCGGCATCGACATGGATGTCCGCGGTTCAGGCCCCCTGCCCGCGGCGCGGATGACCGAGCTGGCTCGGCTTGCCAACATTCATCGGCTGGCCCGGCTCTCCCGCCACGGCGAACTGATCGCGCAGCGTGAGGCGCCGGCCGTCATGATCGGCCGCGCGCGGGTGATGCTGCCGCCGGGCGCATTTCTGCAAGCGACCGCCGCAGGCGAGGAAACGCTGGCGCGGCTTGTCGGTGATCGCATCGGCGGCGCCAAAGCCGTCGCCGACCTGTTCTGCGGCATCGGTCCGTTCGCCCTTCGCCTCGCCGAGCGCGCCCGCATCCAGGCCTATGACGCCGACGCCGATGCCGTCGCCGCGCTCAGGCAGGCCGCATCCGTGACGCAGGGCCTCAAACCGATCGACGCGCAGATGCGCGACCTGTTCCGCCGGCCGCTCGTCGCACAGGAGCTCAAGCACATCGACGCCGTGGTGTTCGATCCGCCGCGGCAGGGCGCCGAGGCGCAGGCGCGCGATCTCGCCAAGAGCGCCGTGCCGGTCGTGATCGCCGTGTCGTGCAATCCCGCGACCTTCGCCCGCGACGTCAAAATCCTGGCCGATGGCGGCTACAGGCTGAAAGCCGTCACGCCGGTGGACCAGTTCCGCCACTCCGCCCACGTTGAGATCGTGGCGAAGCTGGGGCGCCGCTGATTCAATTCCCCCACCGTTCCTGCCACAGCCGCTCGCCGATGGTGCAGGACACCCGCGGGGCTGCGGCAGCCACCGGTACGATCCGCCGTTCTGGCGTGCGCCCGGCGATCTCCAGCACGAGCTTGGTTCGGATCGCGTCCTTGAATTGGGCACGCTCCCTGATTGGGACGACGAAGGCGCCGGGCCCGCCAATCACGCAATCCTCGTAGTAGATGTCGAGTTGCTCGATATCGAGGGTGCTGGTCTGCGGCCGCTTAAGCAGGATCGGCAGACCATTGATCGTAATGCCCTTGGTCAGGACCTCGTCGCGCGTCAGCGTCACCAGCGGGCCGTTGTTGTTGACGCCGTCGCCAGAAATATCGATCACGCGCCGCACCCCGCGGTAGCCGCTGCCCTCGAACAATGGCGCCGCGAACAGCATCGCCCCCGAAATCGAGGTGCGCGAGGCGCGCGTGTAGCGCGCCCGGCCGATGTCGGCAGCAAAACCGTCGGCGGTCTCTGGCCCGTCGATCAGCCGCCACGGCACGATGATCTGCTGATGGTGCATGCCGGCCCATTCGAAATAGGTCATGGCGATGCGGCCGTGCATGCCTTGCTTCAGGGCGTGAAGGAATTCCTTGGAGGTGAGCGCGGCGATATAGCCCTCGCGCTGCAAGGCCTGCTCCTCGGGATCCATCGAGTAGGAGACGTCCACGGCAAGCACCACCTCGACATCCACTGGGGTCGCCGCAGCACCGCGCTGGGCAAGAATTTGCGGATTGTTCGGCGCGGCGAGGCTCAGTCCCGCGACAGCGGCGGACACCGCCGCCACGATGGCAATGATCGCGATACGCGCCCGCATCCGAAACTCCCGTGCCCCCGCAGGCAGCAATGGTTGCACAAGGGCGGGGCGGCGAAAAGACGGCTAACCGTCGGTCATCTCGGTATCGGCGATTTCGATGCCGAAGCCTGCGAGGCCCACATAGGTGAGTTTCGCCGAGGTGATCAGGCGGATCGAGGATATGCCGAGGTCTTTGAGAATCTGCGCGCCGAGGCCGACCTCGCGCCATTGCTGGGTACGCGCGGCTTCCGAGCTTTTGTCGGCTGACGGGATGCCGTGGGTCGGCACGCCGGCGGCGCCGTCGCGGAGGATCACGATGACGCCGCGGCCCTCCTGCTTAAGCCGCTGCAGCGCCGCATGCACCGGGTTGGCGCCGCCGAACACGTCGCGGATGATGTCGGCGCGGTGCAGCCGGGCGACCACATTCTTGCCGTCGCCAATCTTGCCGTGAACCACCGCCATGTGATGGACCGCGTCGAACGGCGTCACGTAGGCGTAGCCCTGGAGCGTGCCGATATCGCTTTTGACCGGAAACTCCCCGACCCGCTTGACCAGCTTCTCGCGCGCCTGCCGGTAGCTGATCATGTCGGCGATCGATATCTGGGCAAGCTTGTGTTTCTCGGCAAACGCGGCGACCCCTGGCCCGCGCATCACGGTGCCGTCGTCGTTCATCAGTTCGGAGAGCACGCCGACCGGCGGCAGTCCGGCAAGCCGGCACAGATCGATGCAGGCTTCGGTGTGACCCGAGCGCATCAGCACGCCGCCGTCCTTGGCGACCAGCGGGAAAACATGGCCGGGGCGCACGAAGTCGGCCGCGCCGCTGTTGCCGTTGGCGAGTGCGCGCACGGTGTTGGTGCGCTCCTCCGCGGAGATGCCGGTGCTCAACCCGTGGCGGACGTCCACGGTGATGGTGAAGGCGGTGCCGAGTGGCGCGTCGTTCGCCGCCACCATCGGATCGAGGCGCAGCCGCCGGGCTTCGTCGCCGGACAGCGGCGCGCAGACGATCCCCGACGTGTTGCGGATGATGAAGGCCATTTTTTCCGGTGTGCACAACGACGCCGCGACGAACAGGTCGCCCTCGTTCTCGCGATCGTCGTCGTCGGTGACGACGATGATCTCGCCGCGGGCAAAGGCCGCAACAGCCGCTTCGACACGTTGGTGGGACTCGATCACGGACACTCCTCGAAACTCTACTTTTTGAAAGGCCAGGCCGGCGTCTCGCCGACCTGGGCGCGCTGGCGCAGATAATGATCGGCAATCACGCAGGCCACCATGGCTTCGCCGATGGGGACGGCCCGGATGCCGACGCATGGGTCGTGACGGCCTTTGGTCGAAACCTCGGTCTCGTTGCCGTGGCGGTCGACGGTCTTGCGCGGGGTGAGGATCGACGAGGTCGGCTTGACCGCAAAGCGCACCACAATCGGCTGGCCGGTCGAGATGCCACCCAGGACGCCGCCAGCGTTATTGGACAGAAAGCGCGGCTTGCCGTCGTTGCCCATCCGCATCTCGTCGGCGTTGTCCTCGCCCGAGAGCGCCGCCGCGGCAAAACCCGCGCCGATCTCGACGCCCTTGACCGCGTTGATACCCATCAGCGCGCCGGCGAGATCGCCGTCGAGTTTGGCATAGACCGGCGCACCGAGACCCGGCGGCACACCCTCCGCCACGACCTCGATGACTGCGCCGACGGAAGAGCCGTTCTTGCGTACGCCGTCGAGATAATCGGCGAATGCCGCCGCCGCCTTGGCGTCGGGACAGAAGAACGGATTGCGGTCGACCTCGCTCCAATCCCATGCAGCACGATCAATCGTCTGCGAGCCCATCTGGATCAGCGCAGCCCGCACGTTGAGGCCGGGCACGATCTTGCGGGCGATGGCGCCCGCCGCCACCCGCATCGCTGTCTCGCGCGCGGAGGCGCGGCCGCTTTCCAGCACATTGGGATCCTAAGCTTAGAATTCCACGTGGACAAGTTGTCG
>JADMIO010897341.1_pt1 | contig 56045 bp, 43 predicted proteins | sample 8958161 | NCBI WGS metagenome assembly JADMIO01 (sample SAMN16585339, study PRJNA669376) | soil metagenome | isolation source: Crop rotation soil | place: USA: Cullars Rotation, Alabama | collected 2011
GCGGCGGTTGCCCGGCATCGCCGACGTGGACGTGCTGCGCAGCGAGGCCGACCATCGCTTGATGGCCGAGCAAGCCCGCGCGCGGCGTCTTTGGGTGGTCAGCGTCGCCGAGGCGGCCGCGGTGTTTCTGGCGGCGCTGGCGTTCGCCGCGCTGGCGCTGCGCCGCCCCCGCGCCGACGCGCTGGTGATGGCGGGGCTGGGCTTCACCCGCACCGCCATCGCGGCACCCGCCTGTCTGGCCGGAGTTGCCGCCGGCGTGGTCGGTGGTCTGCTGGCACTGATCGCCGTGCACGTGGCGCTGCGGGCGGGGCTGTGGTCGTCGATCGGGGGACGCTTCGAGCTGCGTTTCTTTCAGCCGCGCTTCGAGCTCGGTGTCCTCGCCGCGCTGGCCATCCTGGGGGCCGCGTTGGGATGGTGGGGCGGGCGGTTGCCCGGGACGAGGGTGGAGGAGCTTGCCTCCGATACGTGAACGTGGCTTCGCGCGCGTGCGAACGACGGCGCTGGCCGCGCTGGTCGTGACGGCCCTGGGCGCGGTGGCGATGCGCGCGCAGGCGTCATCCACCGACGCCGCCAGCCGCGATCCTCAAGGTCGTGGGTTGCAACTGCTGGCCGAGCGCGAGGCCATCGTCACGCGCCAGACTCACGGTGCCGAACAGAGCGCGCGGGCCCGCGGGCTGGCGCTGTATCGACTGGTGCTGGCGGCCAAAGCCGAGCGGCGATCGACGAACGCCGATCGTCCGGGGGGCCGCGCCATCGCCCTCGGTGCGGCCGTGCTGGCGCGCGATCTGCGCGAGGCCCGGTTGTATCAGGACGAGCTGCAACGCGTGCGCGACGAGCGGGCTCGCGCGATCGCCGTGGCGGACTCCACGGCCGCGCCGGAGGCCGCCGCCGTGCGCGCGCCGGCGCTGCGCCTGTTGCCTCCCGTGACGGGGCGCCGGCTCGACGGTTACGGCGTGGCCCGCGACGAAGCGATGCGGGCCTGGCTGTTCCGCACCAGCGCAACCTTCGCGAGCCGGGCCAGTGAACCGGTGCGCGCCGCCGCGGAGGGACGGGTGGTGCGCGTCGGCGCCGACGCGGCGGGCGGGATCGCCGTGGTGGTCGAGCACGCGAGCGGGCTGCGGACCATCGTATCGGGGTTGGCCAGCGCGACGGTCAGCGAAGGAACCGTCGTTCATCGGGGCGGTACGCTGGGCACGGCGCCGGCCGCGCCGTCGCGGGTGCGGCTCGAGGCGTGGCGCGGCCGTCAGGCGTTGGATCCCGCGCCGCTGCTGCCGGCGCCGGCCGCGCATCCGGGACACGCCCCCTGAAGGCGCGCCGGACACGAGCCCTTCGAAAGGCGTGGGGTAGACTGCGGGCTTCCATGAACGAAAGATCCTCGATGCAAGCAGGTGAAACGCACCGGCCGCCCGCGCGCGCGCGGCGCTGGTGGACGCTGGTGTTGCTGGTGGTGGCGGCGTTCAGCGCCGGCGCGGTGTTCTCGCGGCCTGGCCTGGCCGGGCGCTTCAACCCGTACCAGAAGCTGAACGTGTTCACCAAGGTGCTGTCGTACATCGAAGGGCATTACGTCGAGGACATCTCCGAGCAGGACCTGATGTACGGCGCCGCGCGCGGGCTGACCGACGTGCTGGATCCTCATTCGCGCTTCATGGATCCGGTCGAGTACGCGAAGCTGAAGCAGGAGACGGAAGGGGCGGAGGAGGTCAACGGCATCGGCATCGACGTCGAGAAGCGCAAGAACCGGCTGGTGATCGTGTCGCCCATCGAGGGCTCACCGGCGGCCAAGGCGGGCATCGAGCCGGGCGACGTGATCAAGCGCGTCGACGGCGCGGAGGTGGCCAACCTGGAGTTCGACGACGTGGTGGCGCGCATGCAGGGCCCCCCTGGCAGCGAGGTGGTGCTGGTGCTGGATCGCCGCGGCCGGGAGCTTTCGTTCCGCATCCGGCGCGAGCGCTACGAGCTGAAGCCGGTCGAGGGCAAGCTGGTCGACGGCTTCGGCTACATCAAGATCCGTGTGTTCTCCTCGACGACCGATGCGTTGATGCAGGAACAGCTGGAGCAGCTGAGCAAGAGCAGCAAAGGGTCGTCCGGCAGCCTGCGCGGGCTGATCCTCGATCTGCGTCGCAACCCGGGCGGGCTGCTGGATCAGGGCGTGAAGGTGGCCGATCGCTTCGTGGCCGAGGGCCTGATCGTGAAGACCGTCGGCAAGGGCGGCCGCGTGATGGACGAATCGCAGGCTCACAGCCGCGGGACCTGGCTCGGCTTCCCGATGGTGGTGCTGGTCGACGGCGCGACCGCGTCGGCCGCGGAGATCGTCGCGGGCGCCTTGCAGGATCACGCGCGCGCGGTGGTGATGGGCACGCAGACGTTCGGCAAGGGCTCGGTGCAGACGGTGATCGACCTCGACGGCTGCGGGGCCAAGCCATGCGGACTCAAGATCACGGTGGCGCGCTATTACACGCCCAGCGGCCGATCGATCCAGGGGCAGGGCATCACCCCCAACATCGTGGTCGAGGCGGTGGCGCCGCCCGTCGATCCGTCCGAGGCGGACATGCCGCGTGAGCGCGATCTACAAAAGCGCCTGAAGAACGAGCAGGGCGACCGGGTGGCGCCCCTCAAGCGGCTGGACGATTACCAGCTGCAAATGGCGCTGGATTACCTGCGGTCGTGGGCCACCTTCGCCAGCCAGGGCGGCAAGCGCTGACGCGCGTCGCGGCGCGCGCGGACCAGGCTTTTCCGAGCGGATTTCTGGACGGACCGGTCGAGCAGCCATGGTAAAAGGTGCCTCCCCAACGGAGGTGCCCCCATGGTTCCTTGCCCCAGGTGCAAGCACAGCAATTTCGACGGTTTTGCGAACTGTTCTCGTTGCGGATCGCCGCTTGGCGCGGGCGCGCCGGCGGGTCCGGGCGCGGCGGCAGGGGGGATGGGCGTTCCGTTGGGCGGCGCGGGCGGGATGGACGAATACCAGAAGATGATGGCGGAGCGCGCCGCCAAGGCGAAGCGTAGCCGCACCATCATTTTGGTGGTGGGCGCGATCGTCGTCGGGGGCGGAGGCTTCTGGACCATCAAGGAACGCAAGAAGACCGCCGCCGCGCAGGTCGTGCTGGAGGCGGGTGGTCGCTTCGCCGAGAAGGAAAAGGAAGAGATGGGCGCCTTCTGGAACTGCGTCATGTCCAGCGAGGTGGATGTCGGCAACTTCCAGAACGCCGACCAGATCCAGCAGCGCATCGAGAGCGCGTACTTCACGCAGCAGAAGACGTTCTCCGAGCACCTGACCAGCGAGTGCGTGCCCAAGATCGATCACGGCTACGCGGCCATGTCCTCGATCGCGTCCGACGCCCCCGGTGAGTTGAAAGAGGCGCTCGACAAGTACGTCGCCACCTTGCCGCGCCTGAAGACGGGCATCGAGACGTACGCCGAGAAGATCAAGGGCCGCAGCGCCGTGAAGGACGTCGACGGCTCGATTCAAGAGGTGGGCGGCGCGTTCTCGACGGAGGTCTCGGTCGAGTCGGTGGCGTTCGAGAAGTTCCTGGTGTGCGCGATCCCGGATCTCGACAAGAAGAAGGACATCCAGGCCGTGCTCGAATTCCTGGCGTCGACCTGCAAGACCGACGCGGTCAAGTTCATGACCAAGGTGCGCGCCGATTGCGGCCCGATCATCCAGGGCCTGAACAAGGACGGCAAGCCGACCCCGTCGAAGACCTTCAAGGCCAACGCCAAGAAGTTCTACGAGGAGGATCAGCGTCAGCTCCAGGCCTGGGAGTACTGCGGGAAGCGGTCGCGCAAGGGCAAGAAGGTGCTGGATCTGGAAGAGTTCCTGACCGCCACGGGCGATTACCTGGAGGCGCGCGCGAACGTCGTGCAGTCAGCGCGTGAGGCGGCCGCGAAGATCACCGGCAAGCCGCTGGAAGTGGCCAAGAAGAAGGGCGCGCCCGGCGAAGCGCCGTAGATCGAAGCCCCGTAGGGCGAGCGCCATCGTCAGGTCGCGTGCGGGCGGTTCGTTCAGAACCGCCCGTTCACGTTTGGGACCCACGAGATGTCACGGCCTTCGCGGGCGTTCACGACGGTCAACCCGGGTTCGAGCCCCAGCCGCCCGGCGAGCCGCATGTTGTACCGATTGGCCGCGGCTGGGGCGTTGGCGATGCCGTAGATGCGCGAGGCGACCGCCACCAGCAGGCCGAGCGACAACGCGGTTCCTTTGAGGCGCGCGTCACCGCGGTCACCGCTCGTCGTCGAGGCAGGATCGGGTCCGCCATCCGGCAAGAGGTGGACGCCCGAGACTCCGTAAATGACCAGCGCCAAGCCGAGCGCGGTGCCTCCCCACGTCAGCGCGGCACCAGCTCCGTCTTGCGCGTAGACGCTGCCGCCTCCGGGAAATAGGAGCTCGAGCGCCAGCGCGCCGCCCTCGCTCTTGCTGGCGGTCGCGTAGTCCATGGCGCGTCGCTGCTGGCATCCGAAATCCAGACACCGGGGAAGCGGAGCGGGCGGTGCGACGACCGGCGGCGTGGCGGTAGCGCCGTCCGCGTCGCCGAACCCATTCCAGTCACGGGCGGCCGCGGGGCGCGCCAGGCCGACGATGACGATCGCGACCAACGCGACCGTGCCGGCGAGGTGGGGGATGCGCATGACGTCTGGGTTTGCAGGCGATGTGCCACGCTTCGTGAGCCCGGTTTCGCGGAGCGCCCGCGGTATCTGGCCCGTCGACCTGTCAGGTTCTCGTCAGAGCCTGAACGCGCGCGGCAACAGCGCACCCAGCGTCGTCTCGTCGGTGGGACCGGTCGGCGGTGCCAGCAGCACCGCCATCGCGTCATCGCCGAACTCGGCCAGCACCTGGCGGCACGCGCCGCAAGGAGACCCGGGCGGCGTCGTCTTCGTCACAACCGCCAGCGCGCGCAGGCGGCGCGCACCAGCGGCCACCGCGGCGGCGATGGCGTTGCGCTCGGCGCAGATGGTGAGGCCGTAGGACGCGTTCTCCACGTTGCAGCCGATGTGGAGGCGTCCGCGTTCGTCGAGCACCGCCGCGCCGACGTGGAAGTTCGAGTACGGCGCATGGGCGCGCTTGCGGACGGCGCGCGCGGCGGAGACCAGGGCGCGCTTCGTACGCGCGTCGAGATCCTTCACGCGTCCTCGGACGGGCGCGGCAGCTGGCGGATCACCTCGAACACCAGGCGGCCGAGCGCCTCCGACGCGGAGTTGGCGGCGCGGGTGACGTCCTCGTGGTGCAGCTTCTGCTCGACCACGCCGGCGGCGTGATTGGCGACGATCGACAGGCCCAGCACCTCCAGGCCCGCGTGTCGCGCCGTGATGACCTCGTGCACCGTCGACATGCCCACCAGGCCGGCGCCCAGGATGCGCAGCATGCGCACCTCCGCGGGCGTCTCGTAGGACGGGCCGGCCATGCCGGCGTACACCGCCTCGCGCAGCGGATAGCCGAGGATCGCCGGCGCCACCGCGGTCGCCAGCGCGCGCAGCGGGCGCGCGTATGCGTCGGTCATGTCGACGAAGCGCGGCCCGATGCGCTCGTCGTTGGGCCCGGTCAGCGGCGACTGGCCGGTCAGGTTCAGGTGGTCCGAGATGGCGACGATTTCACCGGGTTTCAGGTCGGCGTCGACGCCGCCCGAAGCGTTGGTCACGATCAACGTGCGCGCGCCCAGCGTCGACGCCACGCGCACGCCGAAGCCGACCTCGCCGGCTTCGTACCCTTCGTAGCCATGGATGCGCCCGCACAGGAACAGCGCCTTGCGCCCGTCGATGGTGCCCACGACGACGCGGCCCGGGTGCCCGGCGACGGTGGGCTTCGGGAAGCCGGGCAGGCTGGCGTACGGCGCCGTGACCGGTTGCTGCGCGCGGTCCGCCACCGACGACAGGCCGGAGCCGAGCACCACCGCCACCTCCACGCCTTGCGCGTCCAGCCGATCCGCCAGGGCCGCGGCCGCGGCGCGCACCCGTTCGGTGAAGCTGAGGGCGGGCGTCATGACGGTGGCAACCCGCGCAGGAAGTCAGCGACGTTTCGATTGAACGGCGTCGTCGCCTCGAAGTTCGACAGGTGGCCGGCGTTGGGCAGCTCGACGAAGCGCGCGCCCGGGATGGCTTGCGCCAGCGCCTTCATCTCCGCGGCAGGCGTGATCTGATCGGCGGCGCCCACCAGCACCAGCGTCGGGCAGGCGATGTGCGGCGCCTCGGCGGAGCGGTCGGGGCGATCGCGCAGCGCCGCGATGGCGGTGGCCAGCGCGGCCGGACGCTTCACCGCCAGCCGCGTGACCACGTTCAGGAGTTCGACCGGCGCGTCGGGGACCAGCTGCTTGGGCAGCGCCCCCGCCAGGAACGCGTCCACCCCGCGCGTCGCCAGCGTGTCCAGCGCCTGCGCGCGACCCTGCCGGGCGACGTCGCTGTCGGCCGCCGCGCGCGTGTCGGCGAGGATCAGCGCGCGCAGCCGCGCCGGGTGGCGCTGGGCGAAGGCCAGCGCCACGTAGCCGCCCATCGACAGCCCCAGCAGCGTGGCGGTCTTCACCTCCAGCTTGTCCAGCAGCGCGGCGATCGCGTCGGCGATGGCCGCGATGGAAAACACCGAAGGTGACACCGGCGGCGAATCGCCGAAGCCCGGATAGTCGACGGCAATCGCGCGGTGCCCGGCCTCGACGATGGCGGGGATGTTCGGCGACCAGACGTTGCGATCGAACGGGAACGGCGGCAGCAACACCGCCGGCTCTCCCTGCCCCTGATCACTGAACCGCAGATCGAACACCGTGCGGCAAATGTATCACCGAGCCGTGGCTTCGCCAGAAGCGGGCCGCCCGTCGCGCGCCGTCAGGTGATCGTCTCGAGCACCAGCTTCGCGCGCGGCGGAGGCTTGGCCCCGACGGCGAACGCGGCTTCCAGGCGATCGCGGACGGCGGTCAGACGAGCCGGATCAGTGAAGTTCACTACCGCCAGCGCGTCGCCGCGCTGGACGGCGTCGCCTTCCTTGCGCTCGAGCCGCAGGCCCACGCCGGGATCGATGCGGCTGTCCTTGTTCACCCGGCCCGCGCCCAGCATGGTCATGGCGCGCCCGACCTCGCCGGCGTCGACGCGCGTGACGTACCCCGACGCGCCGGCGCGGATGACGTGCTCCCGGCGCGCGCGCGCCAGGCGGCGCGGATCGTCGACGACGCGCACGTCGCCGCCCTGGAGCGCCACGCAAGCGCGAAATCTTTCGAGGCCCGCGCCCGAGGCGATGGCGCCTTCGATCAGGCGCGCGCCGTCGGCGCGGGTGCGCGCGCGCCCGCCCAGCACCAGCATCTCGGCGCCCAGGCGGATGGTCAACGCGCGGGTGTCGTCGGGCCCGGCGCCGCGCAGGATGTCGATGGCCTCGGCCAGCTCGCAGGCGTTGCCCACCGCGCGGCCGAGCGGTTGGTCCATCGCGGTCAGCAGCGCCACCATGCGCAGCCCTGCCCGCTTGCCAAGGTCGACGATGGTGCGCGCCAGCGCGCGGGCCTGCGCCCGTTCGGGCAGGAACGCGCCGCGCCCCACCTTCACGTCCATCAACAGGGCGTCGGCGCCCTCGACGATCTTCTTCGATAGGATCGACGATGCGATCAGCGGGATCGACTCCACCGTGGCGGTCGCGTCGCGCAAGGCGTACAGGCGCCGGTCGGCGGGGGCCAGGCGAGGGCTCTGCCCGGCCAGAACCAGCCCGGTCTTGGCCAGCACCCGCTCGAACGCCCGCGGGTGGAGCGCGGTCTGGAAGCCGGGGATGGCGTCCAGCTTGTCCAGCGTGCCGCCGGTGTGCCCGAGCGAACGCCCCGACATCATCGGTACGGGCACGCCACAGGCCGCCACGAGCGGCGCCAGGCACAGCGAGATCTTGTCGCCCACGCCGCCGGTCGAGTGCTTGTCCACCTTCACGCCGGGGACGCGCCGCAGATCCATGCGGTCGCCCGAGTTCACCATCGCGTCCAGCCACGTGGCCAGCTCGCGCGGCGACAGCCCGCGCCAGACGATCGCCATCAGGAGAGACGCGAGCTGGTAGTCGGGGACGCTGCCGTCGGTGGCGCCCGCGATCAGCGCGCGCAGCGCCTCGTCGGACAGCTCGTCGCCGTCGCGCTTGCGCGCGATCCAGGCGGGGACGGGCAGGGGAGCACGGGCGCGGCCGCGGCTCACGGTTGCAGGTCTTTCCAGAAGCTGGTGCCGTGGGCCAGCGCGGGTGCCCCCAGCGCGTCCACCACAGTCTGCCCCAGGTCCGCGAACGAGGCGCGCGCGCCCAGGTCGACGGCTTTCACGCCGGGGCCGAACGCCAGCAGCGGTACGCGTTCGCGCGTGTGGTCGGTGCCGTGCTTCGTCGGATCGTTGCCGTGATCGGCGGTCACGAACACCACATCACCGGGCCGCAGGCGCGCGCGCAGCGTGGCGATCCACGCGTCCAGGCGCTCGAGAGCGCCCGCGAAGCCGGCTACGTCGTTGCGGTGTCCGTACAGCATGTCGAAGTCGACCAGGTTGGTGAACAGCAACCCACCGTCCAGGCGATCGAAGCGCTCCAGCGTCAGCCGCATGCCGTCTTCGTTGCCCTCGCTGTGAATCGATTCGGGCACGCCGCGGCCCGCGAAGATGTCCGAGATCTTGCCGACGCCCGCCACCGGGATCCCCGCTGCCGTCAGCACGTCGCACAGGGTGGGCGAGGGCGGCACCAGCGCGAAGTCGCGTCGGTTGTAGGTCCGGCGAAACGCGCCCGGCGTTCCGACGAACGGTCGCGCGATCACGCGTCCGATCCGCTCGCGATCGGCGATGTCGCGCGCGACGGCGCAGATGCGGTACAGCTCGTCGATCGGCACCACCTCCTCGTGCGCCGCGATCTGCAGCACCGAGTCGGCCGACGTGTACAGGATCAGCGCGCCGGTCTTCAGGTGCTCGGCGCCCAGCTCTTCGATGATGGCGGTGCCCGACGCGGCGATGTTCCCCAGCAGCCCGCGGCCGGCCGCGCGGGCCAGCGGCTCGGTGATGGAGGGCGGGAAGCCGTCGGGAAACGTGGCCAGCGCCGCGGTGGTGATGAGGCCCGCCATCTCCCAGTGTCCGGTGATGGTGTCCTTGCCCACCGACCGCTCGGTCATCGCGCCCCACGCGCCCTGGGGCGCGGCGGCCGGCGGCACACCCGCGATGGTGGTCAGGCGCCCAAGCCCCAGCGCGCCCAGGTTGGGCAGCGACAAACCTCCGTGCTGGCGCGCCAGGTTGCCCAACGTGTCGGCGCCCGCGTCGCCGTAAGCCGCCGCATCCGGCGCGCCGCCACAGCCGACCCCGTCGGCCACCAGGATCACCACGCGCTTGGCCGCGCCAGGCTCAGCCATACTCGGGCTCCTCGGCGTAGTTCTCGAACTTCGTGTACTCCTTGATGAACGTCACGCGCACCGAGCCGGTGGCCCCGTTGCGGTGCTTGCCGACGATGATCTCGGAGGTCGACGTGGGACCCGGGTTCTCGGCATTCATGTCTTCGCGGTGGATGAACAAGATCATGTCGGCGTCCTGCTCGATGGCGCCCGATTCGCGCAGGTCCGACAGCTTGGGCTTGCCCTCGCGCTTCTCGACCTCGCGGTTCAGCTGCGACACCGCGATGATCGGCACCTTCAAGTCCTTGGCCAGCGACTTGAGGCCCCGCGAGATCTCGGCGATCTCCTGCTGGCGGTTCTCGTCGCGCTTGCCGGCGCTGCCCTTGGCCAGCTGCAAGTAGTCGACGACGATCAGCCCCAGCGGCGGCTGCACGCGCCCGTTGGCATCGGGCACGGGCGGCGGGAAGAAGCGGATGTCGCCGCGGAACCGCCGGGCCTTGGCGCGAATCTCCATGATCGAGATGGCCGACGAGTCGTCGATCAGGATGGGCGCGTCGGCCAGGCTCTTGCTGGCGGGGTGGATCTTGTTCTTCCAGTCGGAATACTCGAGAAATCCGCGCTTGATCTTACCCGAGTCGATGCGCGCCTCGGCGGCCAGCATCCTTTCCATCAGCTCGTACTTCGACATTTCCAGCGAAAAGATGAGCACCGGGATCTTGCGCATGGCCGCGTGCACGGCCACGTTGATGGCCCACGACGTCTTGCCGCCGCCCGGGCGGGCCGCGACGATGATCAGGTTCTCGCGCTGCAACCCGGCCGTCAGCTCGTCCAGCTTGGTGAAGCCTGTGGGGACCCCCGTCACAGCCTTTCTTTCGGCTGCCCGCACCTCGATGTTGTGCAGAACCTCCTCCATTATTTCGGTGGCGGTCGAATACGTCTCGCGCCGGTTCTGCTGGGCGACCTTGAAGACCTGGGTCTCGGCCTCGTCCAAGAACTCGTCGAACTGCCCGAAATCCCCGTAGGCGCGCGACTGGATCTCGGCGCAGGCGGCGATCAGGCGGCGCAGGGTGGCCTTCTCCTTGACCAGGCGGGCGTAGTGCAGGACGTTCTCGGCCGTCGGGACGCTGTTGGTCAGCGCCAGCAGGTACGATTCGCCGCCCTCCAGCCGGCCCAGCATTCCGCGCACGCGCAGGTCGTCGGCCACCGCGATCACGTCCAGCGGTTGCCGCCGCTTGTCGATGGTCAGCATGGTCTCGAAGATCTCGCGGTGTCCGGGCAGGAAGAAGTCGTCGATCTGCAGGCCGGTGGCGATCTCGTCAAAGGACGACGGCTTGATCAGCACGCCGCCCAGCACCGACCGCTCCGCCTCCAGGTTGTGGGGCGGCTGGCGACCGGCTGACAAAGGTTGCGACGAGACGGCTTCGAGCATGGGGGCGGGAGTCTACGCCGGAGAATGGGTCGCTGCGGGGGTTCTGGTGGGGGATCTTCGCCTGGGCTTTGTGCCCCTGTGCACGTCGTCCGTTCAGCGGCGCGCCAGCGCCCCGACCTCGGCGGCGCTCAGCGCGCGCCCGTAGACCCGGACATCGTCCACGCCGCCCTGGAACAACCGCGAGGGAGGATCGGGAGGCGCGATGCGGGCGCCGATGGCCCACGGCGTGTCGATGTTCGCGGGCGGGACCGTGGTGTCCGCCGTCGACGCGGCCTGGAGGCCGTTGCGATACAGGATGTATTGACCACCGTCGAACACACCGCACAGGTGAATCCAGCTGCCGACGTCCGAGGCGGGGATGTCGGCCACACCTTCATGGTCGACCGTGTTCCAGTACGTGAATTCGTACCGGCCGTCTTTGATGCGCAGGGAGAGTTCGAAGTACGGGCTGTTGCGAAAGCCGTGCGCCAGCACCACGTGGTAGCCATCGACCGACGTCGGGCGTATCCAGGCCGCGATGCTGATCTTCCCGCCCGCATTCAGCAGGGGCGGATTGCCGACGTCCAACCACTGGTCCTGTCCATTGAACGAAAGGCTGGCCGGGTCGTGGAACTTCACGGAGGGGACGTCGCTGGTGGGGGTGGGGGGATTGGCAGACGGCATGGCGTCGAGGCCGAATCCCGCCGAATCGACCGCCACGCTGCCGGCTTGCATGTCGTCGAGGGCCCAGTGCGCGAGCAGACCCAGATCGGGATCGAACAGGTCCAGGGTGGCGTCGCCACAGCCTGCGCCGACGGCGGCCGAGAGCACCGCGAGGGCGAGTGCGGCGCGCAGTCGCGCGCGTGAGTGGAATCCGGCCGAGACGGCCGAGACGGCCGAGACGGCAGAGACGGCAGAGACGGCAGAGACGGCAGGTCGGGTCATGGCGATGTCAAAACCAGAGCTGCGCCCCGAGCCGCGCCGAGAGCATGAGGCCGGACAGGCTGTCCGTCGGGGCACCCTGCACGCGCACGACGATGCCGCGCATCGGAAATCCGGCGCCGGCGGCGGCCATCAGCGACAGGTGCCGGGGCAGCGCGACCATCAAGCGCGGTTCGAAGCCCAGGCAGATCGCGCCGAGCCAGGCCGTCTGCACGCTGCCGTCGGGATGGTCGACGCGGTATTCGACATCGTAAGCGTTCGCGCGCAGCATCAGCGCGCCGCCGACGACGTGGTGGGGAGACCTCAGGTTCAAGCCGGCGCTGGCCGAAGCCACGATCGCACGGATTCCAGGTTGGCCCGACGGCAGTCGCTCGGCCCCTCCCAGACGGCCTCCGACCGACAGTTCACCGAGGAGCCAGCGTCCGACGCCAACACCGGCGGACACGTCCGCGCCGGTGAGATGCTGTCCGCCCAAGAAGCCTTCGAACACCGAATGCACGCCGAGCTGCCACGTGAGCCGTCCTGATTCGACAGATGGCGCCGGCCGCGGGGCCAACACCAGCGAAACGGCCGGTGCTGGCGCCGTGGGGGCGGCGGGCGACGTCACGGCCGGGCTCTCGACGTTGGCGGTAGACTCCGTGAGATCGAGGCGTCGGATCGACTCGGCGATGGCCAGCGCCAGCTCACGCGAGCGCGCTTGCAGGGCGGGGCCGTCGCTGTCGCCGCTGGTCGACAGCGCCAGCGCGCGGGTCGAGCCGGCGCTGGGCGAGCCGCGCGGAACGACGGAGATCTCCTCGGCCCCGGAGATACAGCGAACCGTGACGACGATGGGGACATTCACGCGCCGCGCGCGCGTCTCGGGTAACTCCAGCGCGATCAGGTCGCGCACCGCGGTCTCGTTCACGGCGGCGCATGGACGCAGATCGAGGATGAGGCTGCCGGTGCCGCCGCTCCCGGTCGCTTCGACCTGCAGCGCGGCCAGCGCGAGCGCCAGGCCGAGCGCGCCGCTCATCAATGCTCGCCAACCAGGCCGCGCATCAGGCCGGTGTATCGCCCCGAAGCGTAAAGACGCAAGTAGCGGCGCGCCGCTTCGGTGGCCCGTCCAGCCTCGCCTGCCTTCTGCCAGGCCTCGACGACCCGCGCGGCCGCGTCTTCGGCCAGGGTGCCTCGCGGTGCGATCCGCTCGGCCTCGGCGAAGGCCTGGGCCGCCTCGCGTGGGCGATCCAGATCCGTCAGCAACACCCAGCCCAGCGTGAAGGCGGCGGACGGCGCGCGGGGATCGCCGGGATGATGGTCGACCAGTCGCCGCAGCGACGCCACCGCCGCCGCCGGTCGCCGGGCGCGCCGGGCGCCATCTGCCGCAGCCAGCAGTTCGCCAGGGTCGTCGGTCGGGTGCGCGCGCGCGGGCGCGCGGGTCGGATTCGCGCGTGGGGCGCTCACGCGCGCGGGTCTGGGCGCCACGGTTGCCACGCTTGGTTCCTGCCCCACGGGCGTGGCGAGCGAGAGCACGCGGTCTTCACCGGCGCCGAGTTCGAGACGCGCGCCCGCCGCGGGGCCGAGGACGGCGACGCGCCCCTCGGAGACCGTCACCCGCACGTGGGCGCCTGGCTCGTAAGCGACGCGAAAGACGGTGCCGAGATCCTCGATTCGTACCGGGCCGGCCTCGACGCGGAACATGCGCGCCGGATCGTGCCGGACCCGAAACCGCGCGGTGCCGGCGCCCAGGCGGACCAGCGTGTTCGTCGGTGAATCCTCGCCGACCTGGACCTGGACCTGGGCCCGGGCATCGTCGGGCATGATCTCGGAGCCATCGTGCAGGATCACGGGACGCATCGGCGCGCCAGGGGCCGCTCCGGTGGTCGAGGCCGAAGGCGCGGGGGTCTTGGGGGACGGCCAGGCGAGCAGGATCCCCACCGCCGCCACGGCGCCCAGCGCGGCGAAACCGGCGGCGGGCCGCCACCAGCGTCGTAGCCGCGCGGTGAAGGATTCGCTCGCGCCCCGGTGGAGGTGGGCCAGCGCCAGATCCACCGCGATGCGATCCAGCGCTTCGTCACCGCGGTGGCTCGCGCTCGCCGGCGCCAGCGTGGGTTTCGCTCCCAACCGCGCCATCGCGCCCGCGATCGCGGCGCGGTCGAGCCCTGCGTCGCCTTCCGCTTCAGCGACGACGGCCGCGAACGTCTTCATGACCTCGAGCTCGGCGGCGCAATCCGCGCAGCCGGCCAGGTGGCGTTCCAGCGTGGCGTGCTCCTCGCCCGCCAGACGATCCGCGGCGCAACGCTCGAGCAGCCGCTCCAACGTCGACTCGTCGCACGCGCGGGCGTGGGACAGCTCAGCGTCCAGCACCGGGCACCTCTCCTCGCCGTCGCAGCCAGCGTCGCAGCTGCAACTTGCCCAGGCGCAGGCGCGTCTTCACGGTGTTGACCGACACACCCGTGATCCCGGCGATCTCGTCTATGGAATGCCCCAGCGCGACCCGCAAGAGGAGCGCCTTGGCTTGCTTCTCGTTGAGTTGGTCGAGCAGGCTCCGCAACGCCTCGGCCCGCGCTTCGGATTCGGTCTCCTCGGTGGCCTCGACCAGCCCCACGGTCTTGAACGTCTCGTGTTGCTTCACGCGTGTTCGAAAACGCTGCCGGTAGGCAATTGCCCGTCGCATCGCGATCTTCGTGACGTAATGAAGGACCGCCCCCTCGAAGCGGAACTGCGGCAGCGCGCGGGCCACGTCGATCAAAGAATCCTGGATCGCGTCTTCCAGATCCGGGTCACGCCGACCCATCACGCCCCGGCAGACGCGACGGACGATCGGTGCCGCGCAGGTCAGAAACTCCCTGAGGGCCTCTGGCTTGCCTGCGAGGGCGGCGCGCGCCGCGATGCCCAGCGCGGCTTCGCGGTCAGCTTCGGGGTCGTCGCCATCGCCGTTGCCGTCGCCGTCCTTTGGGGGGCGGGCCCGCGCGACCTCGGCAGCCTCGGCTAGCGCCGCCTTCTTGGCGGGGAGCATGGGGAGTGAGGATGCAGGCTGTCCGCGCCATCGTCAATGCGCCGCGGGCTGCAACCCTGCGAAATGTCGAAAGAACGCGTCATCGAAAATCGATAGACCCATTTATCGTGGACCGCGTCCCTTTAACGGCAAATGGACTTCTCGCCCCGTGCGGTCCCCGTAGTCCACCGTTACCGCCTGGCCGTTCTGAGCGCCCTCGCGCTTACGACGGCCTGCGTTGGACAGGTCGGTTCGAGTACCCCGAGTCAAAGCGGTGGTAGCAGCGGGACCGGCAGCGGGGGCAGCGGGAGTTCGAGCGGCAACGCGTCGGGGGGCAGCGGGCCGTCCGGCAGCGGGGGCAACGGCCCCGCCTCCGGGAGCGGCGGCTCGGGCGGCGCTGCGTCCGGCAGCGGGGGCAGCGGAAGTCCGTCCGGCAGTGGCGGCATGCTGGACGTGGGGACCATCGTCACGAACCCGCCTCCCTTCGCGCCGGCGCCGGCCTCGCTGCGCCGCCTCACCCGCAATCAGTTTCGCAACGCGCTTCGCGACGTCTTCGCCTACAACGTCAACGTCAACGACCTGGACGCCGACAGCTTCACCGCCAACTTCGCCAGCGTCGGCGCCTCGACGGTCGTCACCTCCGATCTCGGCGTCGAGCAGTACAACACCGCCGTCGAGAACGCGGTCAACGCCGTCTTCAACGACGCCACCAAGCGATCACAGCTGATCGGGTGTACGCCCACCGGCGCGAGCACCGACGCGTGCTTGCGCGGCTTCATCCAGAAGCTGGGCCTGCGCGCCTGGCGCCGGCCGCTCGAAACCGCAGAGCTGGATCGCTTCGTCGCCCTGGCGGCCGGCGCGTCGACCGCGCTCGGGAGCCCGACCGAGGGCGCACGCTGGGCGACCGTGGCGCTCTTCACCTCGCCATCGTTCCTCTACCGGACCGAGCTGGGCAGCACCTCGACCAACAACGCGCTTCGCCTGAACGGCTACGAACTGGCCGCTCGCCTTTCCTTCCTGATCTGGAACAGCATCCCCGATCAGACGTTGATGGACCAAGCCGGCGCCGGAATGCTGAACACCGCCGACGGACTCAAGACGGCCGCCGCACGCATGCTGGACCTTCCAGCGGGGCGTGAATCGGTGGCCGGGTTTGCCGACGAGTACCTGCGGCTGGATCGCATCGTCACGCAGCCCAAGGATCCGGCGCTGTTCTCCGAGTACAACGCCAATCTGCAGGCGGCCATGGTGCGCGACATCCGCGACACCTGGGCCTCGCTGTCCTTCGACGACAAGCTCGGCTTTTACGATCTGTTCACGACCCGCAAGGTGGTGGTGAATGCCGACCTGGCGCGCCTCTACGGGCTGGATGCGACCGGGCTGACCTCGACGACCTTCCAGACCAAGATGCTGCCGGCAGATGGCCCTCGCAGCGGCCTGCTGGCGAAGCCGGGCTTGCTCTCCGAGTTCGCGAATCAACAGTACGGGTCGCCGACCTTGCGTGGGAGGTTCATCCGCGAGGCGCTGATGTGCGCCGAGATCCCGCCGCCGCCCGCCAACGTGAACACCGCGATCGTCGATCAGCCGACCGACAAGCCGATGACCCGTCGTCAGCGCCTGGAGATCCACATGACCAGCGACGGCTGCCGGGTCTGCCACGGTCGAATGGATCCGATGGGATTCCCGTTGGAGAACTTCGACGCCATCGGGAAGTATCGGACCACCGACAATGGACTTCCCGTCGATCCGAGCGGCAACTTCGAAGGCACGGACGTGGCCGACGCCAACGCCTTGGGCGTGGCCGCCAGCAAGAGCGCGCTGGTGGGGCAGTGCTTCGTGAAGAAGTTCTACGTGTACGCGACGGGCCACGATGTCCGGGACGTCGACGGCAGTGCGCTCAACACCCTGGCCGCGGCGTTCAAGGCCTCGGGCTTCAAGTGGCGTGATCTGGTGCTGGCCCTGGTGGCCCACGACACCTTCTCCCTGGTCGTCCCCCAACCCTAAACCCCCCACCTGAAGCGGACGGTACCCACGCGATGGCGATCAAAACCTTCGATCGGCGAACGGTTCTCAAAGGTGTGCTGGCCACCGGGGCCACGGTGAGCATTCCCTTGCCGCTGCTGCAGATCATGTTGAACGACAACGGCACGGCCTACGCGCAGACGGCCACGCCGGTGTCGCCGCTGTTCGTGCTGTGGTTCTTCGGCAACGGTTCGCTTCCCGGCAAGTGGAAGCCGGACAAGACCGGGACCGGTTCGGCCTGGACGCTCAGCCCGCAGCTTCAACCGATGGCCAATCTCAAATCGTACCTGACGGTGGTCAGCGGCCTCGAGAACAAGCTGGTCACGTCCGGCGTCGAGCACCCCACGGGGTCGGCCGGCGCCACCACCGGCGCGGGCTTGAGCGGCAACGCCGTGAAGGCTGCGTCGCTTGACCAGATCGTCGCGGGGCTGATCTCGGCGGGCGCGCCCTTCAAGTCACTGGAGGTGGGGGTCACCCCGGCCACGCCGAACGGTCCCCAGGACTCGCTGGCCACGGTCTCGCACGGCGGGCCGAACGCGAAGAAGATGCCCGAATACGACCCGCTGACCTTCTTCAACCGGCTGTTCACGGGCGGGACGTCGACGGGCAGTGGCGGTGCGGGCGGTTCGACCGACCAGGCCACCAAGTTGGCCAACGTTCGCAAGAGCGTGCTGGACGCCGTCCTGGCTGACGGCGCGAGCCTGCAGAAGAAGCTGGGCGCCGCGGACAAGCAGCGCGTCGAGCAGCACCTCGAAGCCATCCGCGGGATCGAAAGTCGGCTGACGACCGGGTCCGGGGCGGGCGGCAGCGGCGGGATGACGGGCCCGCCCTCGACGTGTGTGAAGCCCGCCGCGCCCACCACGCCCAAGGATACGAAGAGCGAGGCGCCTCCCGCGGTCAACACCGCCATGTCGGATCTGGCGACGCTGGCCCTGGCTTGCGATCGCACGCGCGTGCTGACGTACATGTTCTCGCTGCCGGCGGCGCACGTCTATTACCGGCACCTGACCGACAGCGCCAACAACATGAACGCCGACTTCCACGACACGATCTGCCATGGCGACGCGGGCGACATGTCCAGTCAGCCGCGCGTGGACAGGGGCGTCATGTACGCGATGAACTGCCTGAACGAATTCCTGACGAAGATGCAGGCGACGCCGCACGGCGCGGGGAACCTGCTCGACCAGTCCCTGGTTTACGTCACCTCGGACACAGCGTGGGGCAAGATCCACACGAAGGCCGAATGGCCCGTCCTGTTGGCTGGGAAGGCGGGGGGCAAGCTGAAGGGCGACGCGCACTTGAACTTTCCGAGCGACAACCTCAGCAAGGCGCTCTTCTCCGCCGCGCGCCTCATGGGCTCGACTGCGTCCGAGTTCGGCGGGGACGCGGGGAAGGTCACCGGCACGCTGACCGGCATCGTCTGACCGCGCGCCCGTCCGTACCGCGGGCCGGACGGCGCGCCTTCAGGCGCGTTCCATGGTGAACGTCAGGACGTTCTCGATCAGCCCGCGGCCCGTCAGCGGCGACAGCAGGTGCGCCTGAGAGGCGCGCGTCCAGCGCCCCGGACGAAAGCCCGTGGCCTGAGCGAGCTCGAACAGCTCTTCGCGCGTGTACCAGCGGGCGATGGGCAGCGCCTCGCCGCGGTAGATGAGGGGCCCGTGGTTGATCCACCGGCCGCCCGGCACCAGCAGCCGGTCAATGCGGCGCAGAAGATCGGTGAGGTCGGTCGGAACCTGGTCGATGAACCACGGGGTGACGACGGTATCGAACGTCTCGTCGAGGAAGGGCGGCGCTGTACCGTCGGCCAGGAAGAAGTGAAGCACTTCGGGCGGGAGGGGACCGGCCGGCGGCGCCAGCGGCCAGACCCGGCCGGCCGGCTCGACGTCCGGCGCGTTGACGCTGGTCTCCGTCAGCGTGAACGGCGTGCCGCGGATGATCGCCGCCGCGGGTATCAACAAGAACGGATCGATGTCGACCGCAGCCAGTTCGTGCGCGCCGCATTGACGGTGGAGGTCGTACGCCAGGCGGCATCCGCCCGCACCCAGCACCAGCGTCCGCCCGAGCGGGGCGCCGGACGTGACGTCCCGGATCGCGGTAACCGAGCGGGCGTTCTCGTCGTCGTGACCGTTGGTCTGATCGTGGCTTGGACTGTTCCCCCAGGCCCAGTCCCGGCAGAGCAGCGGCAGGTAGTCGCCCGCCCCTCGCGGTAGCGCGTCGCCTTCTTCGGGCAGCAGGGGCCCCTCGAGCGCGGTTCCCACCATCGCCGCGACGTCGGCGACCTGCTCGGCGACGGCGCGAGCCAGCGCGTGGAGGCGCGTCGCCGTCTTGGCACTCACTCCGGACTCCTCCGCTTGATTCCGCAGGGCCGCATTGGTCGCGATGCCTTGCTGGATGATCAGGCCGAGCTCCCGGCGCCAGCGGGCCACGTGCGAAGCCGGGTCGGCCAGCAGGACACCGACACCGCCGACCGTCGGATACGCCTGCTGGCACGCGCCGCATTCGGAATCGACGTCGAGCGGCGCGCGACAGCGCGGGCAAACCGCGCGGCGTTCAATCATGGGGGGCCATCATCCTGTTCGTCAGGCACGTCCGCAGCATACTGGCGAACCGGACGTCCTTGCGTGCTGGTCGCTTCAATCGCAACCGATGGCCGCGATCCCCACGGCGACGTCGTCGTACCAGAAATCGCCGCTCGGTCCCGCGTATTGTTCGAAGCCGAAGCGGAGGGCCCCGATGGGATCCTGCTGCCAGTCCGTGATGTGGAGATCGGGGACCTCCTTGCCGCCCACCCAGAAATCCACGGTCGACGCGGGAGCGTCGAAGAGCGCCTCGACGCAGTTCCAGGTCATGGGCGCGAACACCACGCCGGGCTTGTTCCCGTCGGTGTAGTAGTTCTTGTTCGACAGGAAGCCTCGATCTCCCGCGGGCTGGTTGATCATCAGCATGGCGTTCATCACCCCGACGCGGGTCTCGTGGTCAGAGCTGGTGGTCGCGGCCGCGCCGGCCTTGAAATAGGTGTTGTGGCCGCTGGTCATGGCGGCGCCGAGGCGCAGGTAAACGCGGAGGTAAAGCGGGCCGTTCTGTCGTGGAAAGACCGGGGCGCCTTTCAGCTCGAAGAACGTCTGATAACCGTCGCTCGCGACGTGAACGGACTTCGTGCCGCTGTGGGCGGGGGTCTTCGCATCGACGCTGATCTTGCCCATGCCGTTGAAGGACGTGGTCCAGGGCAGCGCGGGTGGCGCGTCGGCGGTTGCCTTCTCGAAGTCGTCGCAGAACAGGACGCCGGTGCGGTTGCACCCGCCCGCGGCTCCGCCCCCTCCGGCGGGACCGCCGCCGGCCGCGCCTCCCCCGAGGCCCCCCGCGCCGCCGGTGCTCGCGCTGCCTCCCGCGTGGCCTCCCGACGGGACCGCGCCGCCGGAGCCCGGGGCCCCTCCCGAGCTGGTCGCGCCGCCCGCACTGGTCGCGCCGCCGGTGGTCGCGCCGCCCGAACTGGTCGCGCCGCCGGTGGTCACGCCGCCCGAGCTGGTCACTCCGCCCGTCGAGGCACCGCCCGAGCTGGACGCTCCGCCCGAGCCGCGGACGCCGCCGGTGGATGCGCCGCCCGTCGCTGCTCCGCCGGAGCCTGCAGTGCCCGGACGGTCGGAGGTCGCGCAACCGAGCCACGCACAGACGCCGACCACCGCCAGCGCCGCGATGAGGCCCGATCCGCTGCCGGCCTGTTCCCGGCGGATTTTCATGGTTGCCTCAAAGTGGCGCCGGCCTGGGCGGGTGGCTCATCCACGGCGGGCATCGCGCGCTACAGGAGCGGCCGCAGCACCGAATACCACTGCGTCCCGAGCAGAACGTATCCCTTGAGGTTCGGATGCCACTGATCCTCGAGCAAGGAAGCCTTGTTCGGGTTGAAGGGCGTGAACATGTCGACCAGCAGGATGTGTTTGCCGGCGTCGGCGCGGGCTTTCACCACGGCCGGGATCGCGTCATCGAAGGTCTTGATCCGGGCGCTCAACGCCGCGTCGTCGCCCTTGCTCGCGTCGCCGCGCGCCGGGATCGGCTGGGCGACGATGATCAAGACGGTGGGCAGCTGCGCGTAGATGCTGTCGAGCAGAGCCCCCAGCCGGTTGGGCGCGTTGGCCATGTCGTAGTTGTCGATCGCGTCGTTGGTCCCGATCATCAGCAGGACGATGTGCGGCTTGAACTGCGGCATCACCGTCGACACCAGCGTCGAGATCCCGCTGCGCCCGCCGGCCGGCGCGATCGTCCAGCCGCTGTGCCCCTCGTGATTGTGGGGAAAGGGCGCGCCGTCGACGGTGTCCGGTCCGTTGGTCCCCGAGCCGACGAACGTGACGTTCTTGAAGCCGGCGGCGTGGGCCAGCCGGAACAACTCGACCCGATAGCCGCCCGGCGTGTCGGGGTTGTACCCGTCGGTGATGGAATCTCCGAACGGCATGATCTTGCACGCGCTGCCGTCGGAAGGGCAGGGCCGATAGCCGGTCGCCGCGTCCGTGCCTCCGTCGGACGACAGTCCTCCCGTGCCGGGGCCGCCCGCCGTCGCCGAACCGCCCGCGCTGCCGGCGGTTCCTCCGGAGCCGGCGTGGGACCGGTCGCCACCCGCGCCTGCGCTCGCGCTGCCTCCCGCACTGCCGCCCGTGGCCGGGACGCCGCCACTGCCCGAGATCCCGCCGCTGCCCGTCTTTCCGCCGCTGGCCGCGCCGCCCGAGGCGGACCCGCCGGTGCTGCTGTCGCCGCCGGTGCCCGGAGTTCCCCCCGAGGCGGCCCCGTCGAGATCGGTTTGGCCGGCGTCAGGGGGACCTTCCCGTCCCCCCGAGCCGCGCACGCCCCCCGAGCCGCTGCCGCCGCTGGAAGTCGCTCCACCGCTTGCGGATCCCGACGCGGGTCGTCCACCCGAGCCCTGGGGCCCGCTCTGGCCGCTCTGACAACCCAAGGCTGCGAGCATCAGCGCCAGCGCGGTCGCCAGTCGCGGCGACATTGACGACGATGTCATGGAACCGTTGAGCCTTCGGAAGCCGGGTCGGACCGCAGGGCGCATTCACTCAAGTGGCGCCACCAGGTCCGGCCGGCTCACTCAGCGTCGCCAACGCAAAAGGGGCCCGCATTTTCATGGGGGCCCCTCTGGCGAACCGGCTGACGGGCGAGGCCCGTCGACGATTTAGGATTCCTTCTTGACGACCCACACCTTCAGGGTCGCGCTGACCCCGTGGGCCAGCTTCACCGGCACCTCGGCCAGGCCCAGCGTCTTGATGGGCTCGGCGATCACCAGCTTCTTGGCGTCGACGTCGACGCCCTTCTCCTTGTACGCGTCGGCGATGTCGCGCGCCGTGACGGAGCCGAAGAGCTTGTCCTCTTCGCCCACCGCCACCGCGATCGAGACGCTGACCTGGTTCAGACGATCGGCTTCCGCCTGCGCGTCCTTGGCCAGCTTGGCGTTGCGGGCCGCGATCACGCGCTTCTCGTGGGCGACGCGCTTCACGTCCGCTTCGGTGGCCGACACGGCCAGGCCGCGCGGCAGCAGGTAGTTCCGGCCGTAGCCCGGTCGCACGGTCACGACCTCGCCGGACTTCCCCAGGTTCTCCATGTCCTCGCGCAAAATGACCTGCATGATTACGCTCCCGTCACCGCGAAGGGCATGAGCGCGATCATGCGAGCGCGACGGATGGACGTGGCGATCTCGCGCTGATGCTTCGCGCAGTTCCCCGAGATCCGGCGCGGCACCAGCTTGCCGCGATCGGTGATGAAGTACTTCAGCAGCGCCTGGTCCTTGTAGTCGATCTTCAGGCCATCATCGCCGCAGAACTTGCACTGCTTGCGACGGCCCATGCTGCGCTTCTTGTCGCCACGATCATCGGTGGCTCCGGCCGCGCCGCCCGAGGCCCGCGCTGAACGCTCGTCTCTTTCCATTGACATGTCTTGATTCTCCGTCGTTTCGAAAGTTTTTTACAGACCGCCGTCGTCGCTGCCGAACACCGCTTCTTCGAAGTCGAAGGCACCGTCTTCGTCTTCGCCGAACACGGCGCGCAGGTCGGCCTGGCCGGTCGCGATCTCCTCTTCGTCGGGACGCGGGGTCGCGGCCTTGGCGAAGGTCTCGTCGGTCACCTCCGACGTGCGGGTCGCCGGATCCACGTTGTCGGCGATCTTCACCGAGTAGGTGCGGATGACGGCGTCGGTGAGGCGCAGGTTGCGCTCCACCTCTTCGACCAGCCCGGCCGGGCCCAGGTACGAGAAGAAGAGGTACATCCCCTTCATCTGCTTCTGGACCTCGTAGGCGAGCCGGCGCTTGCCCCAGTTCTCCACCTTCAGCAACGTGCCTTGGCCCGACTCGATGATGCCGCGGACCTTGGTGTTGAGGGCGCCCACCGCTTCGTTGGTGATGTCGGGACGCAGGATGTAGATGGTCTCGTACTCGCGCTTGCGTCCGGGAATGTCCCGGCTCGATCCGTATCTTGCTTCTGCCATTTCGTTCTCCCTTTGGACGTGAGTCCCGCGGTCGTCGCCGCGGGCAAGGAAGGAGGCGTCACCCGATCATTCGGGTGCCGTCCCCGCTCCGGGCTTGTGGCCCGGCTTGGTGTTGAATCGATTCATCGCCTTCGCCGCACCGTCGGTGACGATGCAGGCGGCGGCGTCGGCGGCCCGCTCGAGGAACCCGGGCAATTCCGCGCGCTCCTCCTCGGAGAAGCCCCCGAGCACGTAGTTGGCGGCGTCGCGTCCCCCGGTGGGCCGGCCGATGCCCACGCGCACGCGGTGAAAGTCAGCGGTACCCAGCTCGGCCAGCAACGAACGGAGGCCGTTGTTGCCGCCGTGGCCGCCGCCCGTACCCAGCTTGAGGCGACCGAACGGCACGTCCAGATCGTCGTGCACCACCACCATGCGGGGCGCCTCGATCTTCCAGAAGCTCGCGATGCGAGCCACTGGCTGGCCGCTGAGGTTCATGAATTCCATCGGCTTGCAAAGAAGAACGCGCTCCGTCCCCAGCTTGGTCTCGGTGATCTCGGCCCCGGACTTCGCGCGCCACGCGGGCGTACCCGCGCGACGAGCGATGAGGTCGACCACCCGGAACCCGACGTTGTGGCGTGTGCTCTCGTATTCCTTGCCCGGATTCCCGAGCCCGATGAGCAGCCACACGGCGAGGTCCCTTGCGTGGGTGACGAAGCGCGCGGGCGACTACTTCTTCTTTTCCTCTTTCTTGGGAGCAGCGGCCGCCTTGTCGCCAGCCTTGGCCGCACCGGCCGCGGCCTTGTCGCCACCGGCCTTGTCGCCACCGGCCGCCGCAGCACCTTCCGCGGGCGCAGCGCCCTCGGCCGGCGTCGCCGCCGCTTCGACCTTCTCGGCCTTCGGCGCCACGACCGAAGCCACCGCTTCCTTGCCGTCGACGTCGGCGCGAACGCCCGCGGACAGCTTGATGTCGCTGACGTGGACCGCCTCGCCGATGTTCAGGCCCGAGACATCCACCTCGATCTTGGTCGGGATCGCGCCGGGCTTGGCCGCCACGCGCAGCTCGTGCATGTTGGTGTGAAGCTGACCGCCGTTCACCACGCCGACGGCCTTGCCGACCATCACCAGCGGCACCGTGACATGAACGTCCTGGTCCATGGCCACGCGCAGGAAGTCGACGTGAACCAAGGTCTGCGTGATCGGATCGATCTGCGCGTCCTTGATCATGGCGGTCACCTCTTCGGCCTTACCGGACGACGTCACCGTCAGCGCGAACACGGTGTTGCGGCGCTTTTCCTTGTCCATCGCCTTCACCAGCAGGCGACCGTCGAACGCGACCGGCACCGGCTCGCTGGCGCGTCCGTAAAGAACGCCCGGGACCTTGCCCGCCGCCCGCACCTTGTGCGCGTTGCCCTTGCCACGTCCCGGACGGAGCTCGACACTGACCTTCGCGAAATTCATACCGGTGTCCATTGCCATTTCCTTTTGTTCTAGATGAAGAGGGAACTGATCGAGTCCCCGTGGTGAATTCTCTTGACGGCCTCGCCCAGCAAGCGGGCGACGGAGAGCAGGCGAATCTTCGGACAGCTCGTCACCTCCGCGCGCGGCGTGACCGTGTCGGTGATGATCAGCTCTTGCAGCGGTGACGCCATGATGCGCGCCAGCGCCGGATCCGAGAGCACGCCGTGGCTGGCGCACGCGAAGACGTTGCGCGCGCCCTTCTCCATCACGGCCTGCGCGGCGGCGCACAGCGTGCCGGCGGTGTCGACCATGTCGTCGACGATGATCGCGTCGCGGCCCTTCACGTCGCCGATGATGTTGACGACCTCGCTGACGTTGGGGGCGGGCCTCCGCTTGTCGATGATGGCCAGGCTGGCGCCCAGGCGTTTCGAGTAAGCGCGCGCGCGTTCGACGCCGCCCGCGTCGGGCGACACGATCACCGATTCGCTAGAGAAGCGCGTGCGCATGTGCTCCATCATCACCGGCATCGCGTGCAGATGATCGACGGGGATGTTGAAGAAGCCCTGGATCTGACCGGCGTGCAGATCGATCGCCAGCACGCGGCCGACGCCGGCGGCGGTCAATAGGTCGGCGACCAGGCGCGCGCTGATCGGCGTGCGCGGTTTGCTCTTGCGATCCTGCCGCGCGTAGCCGAAGTAGGGAATCACCGCGACGATCGAGCCGGCCGACGCGCGCTTCAGCGCATCGATCATCACCAGTAGCTCCATCAAGTTGTCGTTGACCGGCGCGCACGTCGGCTGCACCACGAAGCACGTCACGCCGCGGACGTTCTCCTTGATCTCGACGTAGATCTCGCCGTCCGCGAAGCGCGTCACCTCGGCATCGCCCAGCGGCGTGTCGACGTAACGGCAGATCGATTGCGCCAACTCTCGGTTCGCGTTCCCGCTGAATATGGTGAGTGCTTTGACCACGATGGACTCGGTGTTCTGCGCGCGACGACGAAGCCGTCGCCTGGCAGGAGGGCGCGGGATACTGCCATTCGTGCGAAACGCCGTCAATCCGGACGCGGGCTTATGTTGCCAGCCGAGAGGCCCGTCCGGGCCGCGATGGCGCGGATAGGTTGCCTCCGTTGGGCGTGCGCGCCCGATCACATCCGCTCTTCATCTGTCATCGCGCGTGGTGCTCACCAGCCGGCCGGCCACGATACACGCCGGAAACAATCATGACGAAATTGTCGTGGTTCAGGTCACGACCCGATTGATTTGCCGTCCAAGTTGTTGACAAAGCTGAGCGGCTGCAAGACACTGCCACAGCCGGAAAAACCTACCCGGGGAGGTTACGCGTGTTCAAAGTAAAATTGTCTTCTAATTTTCTGATGAGTCTCACAGCCGTCATCGCCATAGGAGCAGCCGCTTGCGGTGGCTCTGGCGAAGGCGGCACTGGCGGCAAAGGCGGAGCCGCTGGTGGCAAGGGCGGCACGGCCGCTCCTGGCGGCAAAGGTGGCGGCTCGGGCGCGATCGGCGGTAGCGTCGGCGGCGCGGCGGGCGGCAAGGGCGGCAGCCCGAATGTAGGCGGCAGCGCTGGCGGCAGCACCGGTGGCGCGACCCCGACGGGCGGCGCGGCTGGCGGCGCCGGCGGCGGCGGCAGCGTTTGCGGCGAGACGGTTGTCTGCACCGTTGGTGCGCACCGCTGCTCGACGGGCGCTCCCCAGACCTGCGCGGTGGACGCGATGGGCTGTCCGTTCTGGACCACGACCCCGGCTCAGCCGGCGACCTGCAGCGCCAACCAGACCTGTGACGCTGCGACCGGCACCTGCGTCTGCAACGACGCTCCGGGCTGCGGCACGCCCGCGAAGGAAGGCGACTTCTGCACCACGGCGGGCGGCGCGACCAAGTCGCACTGCACGAAGGGCGCGGACGGCTGCTTCACCGTTGCGACCTCTGCTTGCACCGCCCCGCTGACCTGCGCGGCGCCTGTCGGCACCGTCGTCACCACCGGTGATGCTTGCGGCTGCCCGGCTGTTGCGGCCGATCAGACCGGCGCGACGGTCAAGCTGCTCGGCACGGGCTGCACCATGGCCCAGGCCACGGCGGCGGCGCGTACGGCTTCCAAGGCCGACGACGCCATCCTGGTCTGCAAGCTCGACGGAGCCTGCCCGACCTGGCAGATCAGCGTCGCTTGCGGCGCTCAGCAGCTGACGGGCGGCATCGATCCCGTCACCAGCATGCCCGCTTGCGTCTGCAAGGCGCCGGCGACCGCTGGCACCTACTACGTCGATCCGGATCCGGCGATGTCGAACTTCATGACGGGCGCCCCGACCGGCGCTCAGTTCCCGCAGGCCTGCCGCTTCCGCACCCTGACCACCGCGCTGGCGCAGGCCGGTGTGAAGGAAGTCATCTCGCAGCACGAGCAGTCCAGCAACGTTCACTTCAAGACGCTGGCCGGTTCGCCTGGCCTGACTGGCTGCGATTCGCCGAACACCTGCGAGAAGTTCCCGCTGGTCATCCCGGCCAACGTGCACGTCTTCACGGCCGACGTGGGCAGCTTCAACCCGGCCCACTACGTGGTCGACGTCGACAACGTCGGCACCGCTCACTACGCGGTCCTGCTGAGCGCGGGCTCCAACGTCGAGGGTTACACCTTCGACGCGAGCGGCACCAACCTCAGCGGCATCAACGCCGGCGCTGGCGTGACTCCGGTCGTCGTCACCCCGCTCAGCGGCGCGGCTGCCAACATCAAGCTGAACCAGGTTCTCATCGCGTCCCGCTCGGTCCCGACGGACACGACCAACAGCCAGATCGGCCTGCTGGTCCGCGGTCAGTCCCAGGTCACGGCGAGCTTCCTCTCCGTCGTCGGCGGCAAGGGTAGCCGCGCCGGTATCGTGGTCGACCACGCGACCGACGCGACGGCCAGCACCACGGCCAACCTGACGGCCACTCACCTCAACGTCACCCTGACTGGCGGCATCGCCGGACAGGTCGGCGTCCAGGTCGGCACCAACGGCGCCGCCAACGGCTCCGGCACGGCGGCGGGCCTGGTGGCCAGCGATGCGGGCAACGTCGTCAGCATCACCAACGACGCGAATGACTCGGTTCCGGCCGGCGGCACCGCGCCTCACAAGATCCTCGTCAGCGGCGGCGGCACCGGCATCCTGGTGTTCAACGGCACCGTGACCTCGAACGTCCTCGACGTCGGCAGCACCGCGACGCCGACCGCTCCGGGCACCCTGGTCGGCTACGACGTTCGCCTGTCGAACGCTCCGGCCGCCATGGGCGTCAACATCAACCAGGGCAACATCATGGCGGGCGGCGCCAACGGCGGCGTCGGCGTCTCGGCGGTCGGTGGTCTGGTGACCGTCAACGGCACTCACATCACCGGTATCCAGAGCGGCGTCGGCACCAGCCAGCCGTGGACCGGCATCAACGTCGCGTCGACCTCCGCCACTGTGGCCGGCGACGTGAACGTCACGGGCACCGCGGCCCTGAACACCGTCATCGACACCGCGGTCCTGGCGAATGCCAACTCGACCTCGGCGGTCGGCATCAACGTCGGTAGCGCTGGCGACAGCGCCGCCGCGACGACGCTCTCGCGTCTGACCATCAGCGACCACGTCACCGTCGGCGCCACCACCACCACCGGTGGCTACTTCAACGGTATCGTCGTCAACAACGGTCGCTTCGTCTCGACCGGCACGGATGTCAAGGTCCAGGGCAACTGGAACGATGGCATCCAGCTGCTCGGCAAGCTGAACCCGGGCAACGTGGCTGATCCGCTCGGTCAGGGCACGATCACCGGCGCGACTGTCAGCGCCAACCGCCGCCTCGGCGTCTTGGTCGACGACACCGTTCCGGCGGCCCTGTCGAACGTGACGGTGACCGGCAACGGCACCCCGACGGCCGGCACCGCCCTCACCGCGGCTGCGGTCGGCGGCGGTATCGACGTCGTCCAGAGCCAGGCGTCCGCTCAGGCGGGCTACCTGTTCAAGCTCACCGGCAGCAAGGTGACGAACAACAAGGGCTGCGGTCTGTCCCTCACGGGCGGCTTCAGCGGCATCGGCGGCAACGCCGCCAAGCGCGTCTGCGGCGTCGCTGCCGCGGGCACGGGTGGCAAGGTCTCCGGCGACATCGAGAACAACACGATCTCCGGCAACCTGTACGTCGGCCTCTACATCACCGAGGCGAACCCGGCCGGCACTGACGTGACCGAGGTCATTCTCCAGTCGAACACCGTGACTGGCAACCTGACCCAGGCCACGTCGATCCTCGATGCCCTCGAGCCCATCGCGGGCGGCATCTACTTCGCGTCGAGCAACACCGACGGTCCTCTGGCGGGTGGTACCTCCGCCATGGCCACCGCCGATGTCGCTTGCGCGGCTTCCGGCAACTGCACCCGCGTTCGCGCTGAGAAGTTCCTCGGGAACGTCATCAGCTGCAACGGTCGCCACGAACTGGGCTACGGCATCCCGCAGCGCCAGGGCACCAACACGGCGACGGCTTGGGACATCGGCAGCGCGGTTGGCAGCGTCGACATGGCGCTGGCCTGCTCCGCTACCGCGTTCCCGAACACCATCACCGGCTACGGTGGCGCGGCCACGGGCATGGACCTCGGCCTGGCGGTTGTCTCGCCGTCGATTCGGGTCAACGCCCTGGGCGTGAAGTGGATGAGCGCGGTTCCGGCCGCGGGCGTCGACTACTCTGCCTTCCTGGGTGTGGCTCCGACGGGCAACAACGACGCTGCCAGCTTCGTGTTCTGCCCGGCGGTCGCGATGACCTGCGGCGGCTAGTCCAGCGCCTTAGGTCCGCAGTAAATCAGTAAGAAAATGCCCGGGGTGCCCCAAGCACCCCGGGCATTTTTGCGTTCGGGGTCCGGGTTTGGCGCACCTCCGCAGGAGACACGTGGCCCACCGAGACCGCGATTTCCGTCCGCCTAAGGGGAATCCCCGAATTGACAGCGGGCCCGGAGTCCGGGAGACTGATCGACTTCGCGCAGTTTTCCGGTTGTTCATTTTTTTCTTCTTCGCTTGGCCTTTTTTGTGACCTACTCCCCCTCCCGATGGACGATTTCGACCGGTATCCTCGTCGCGGCGTTCGCGCTCGTCACGGCCGGCTGCGGGAGTAGCGGCAACAGCGCCAGCAGCGGAGGCACCGCGGGACAGGCCGGAGGGCTCGGTAGCGGCGGCAAGTCGGGCGGCAGCGGAGGGCTTGGCGCCGGTGGGGCGGCTGGCAGCCCTGGAGCGGGCGCCAGCGGCGGTCGTCCGGCCGGCGGTACCAGCGGACCCGGCGGAACCACCGCCACGGGGGGCGCGGCAGGCGGCGTCGATAGTCCCGCAAACCCGTGTGGGTACGTTCCCGTCTGCATTCTGGGCACGGCCCGCTGCGCGACGGGAGCGCCTCAGACCTGCCAGCCCGATCCGACCCCGGGGCCGACTTTTGGTTGTCCGCTGTGGCAGACCACCCCTGACGAGCCCGCGAAGTGCAGCGCGAATCAGACCTGCAATCCGGTGACGGGGACGTGCACCTGCAACGATGCCCAGAATGCGGCGGCCTGCGGGACGCCGGCGATGGCCGGCGACATTTGCCTCACGGCCAACGCCGTCACGCACGCCACGTGCGTCCGGGGCGCTGATGGTTGTTTCACAGTGGCGCCCGCGGTTGCCTGCGCCGCGGAGAGCGTCTGCCAGGCGCCGGTGGGCAAGGTCGTTCCTTCCGGTGAGGCCTGCGGCTGCCCACCCATCGTGACCGATCCGGGCGCCGGCGTGACCATCAAGCTGCTTGGAACCGGCTGCTCGATGGCGCAGGCGACGGCTCAGACGCGCCTTGGTTCAGCGGCCGACGACGCCATCCTCGTGTGCCGCCTCGACGGTACGCAGTCTTGTCCCACTTGGAAGTTGAACGTCGCGTGCGCGGTCCAGCAACTGACCGGCGGCACCGATCCGGTGACCACCTTGCCAGCCTGCGTGTGCAAGCAGTCGGCGCGCTGGGCAGCCGACTTCGCGGCCGCCACGCCCGAGCAGCAGGGCGCCTTGCAGCGTCCCGGCCAGTTCTACGTCGATCCCACCCCGGCGATGTCGACGTTCATGACCGGCGCTCCGACGGGCGCGCAGTTCCCGTCGGCGTGCCGGTTCCGCACGCTGACGACGGCGCTCGCGCAGCCCAACGTCACCCGCGTGACGGCGCTGCACGAGACGTCCAGCAATGTTCACTTCCTGACGGCGACGGCCTCGCCGGTGACTGGCGGCTGCGACACGCCCAACAGCTGCGAGAAGTTTCCGCTGATCGTCCCGCCGGACGTGAGTGTCGACACGGGCGATGTCGGAAGCTTCAATCCCAGCCACTACGTCATCGACGTCGACAGCGTCGGCCCGGCCGGCTACGCGGTGATGCTGAAGGATGGCGCTTCGCTGGCCGGGTACACCATCGACGCGAGCGGCAGCAACGCGAGCGGCGTCAACGCGGGCGCGGGCGTGGTGGCGGTGCTGGTCAGTCCCCCCGTCGTGAAGGACCGGACGGTCGCGCTGGCGCCGTCGACGGCGATGTTGAACCAGGTGCTGGTGCTGGCACGCAACCTGGGGCCGTCGAGCAACGCGAACGCGCTCGCAGCGCTCGCGGCGTCCGGGCAGACCGGCGTGCTCATTCGCGGCCAGGCGCAATGGAACGCGGCCTACCTCTCGGTGGTCGGCGGCGTCGGCACCGACGCTGGCATCGTGCTGGATCACGCCGTCGACAACGTCAGCGGCAGCACGGCAGCGCTGGTCGCCACGCACTTGAACGTGAACCTCGCGGGGCCCGGCCAGGCGGTCCAGGTCGGCACGCACGGCAACGGCAACGGCCTCGATCCGGCGGGACCCCTCGAAGCCGACGCGGGCAACGTCCTCACCGTCGTGAACGACGCCACCGATTCCGCCCCTGGCCAGGGCCTCCCGCCACGCGGGATCAAGGTCGCCGACCAGGGCATCGGCGTTCTGATCTACGACGGCACCGTCACGACCACCGGGCTCGCCCTGTCAGGCGCCACGTCGGGCGGCGGGTTCGTCGGCTACTCGATCTTCTCGTCCAACGGCCCGGCCACGGCGGGCGTGAACATCAACCAGGGCAGTATCACCGCTGGCCCGGCCGGCAGCGGAGCCGGCGTGCGCGCGCTCGGCGGCATCACCACCGTCAACGGAACCCACATCGTCGGCGCGCAGTCGGCCGGCGCGCAACGAGGCGCGGCGTTGCCGTGGATCGGCGTGGACGTGCAGTCGCTCTCGGGCACCGAAGCCGGCGATGTCACGCTGACAGGCACGGCCGCCGCGCGCACCGTCATCGAGACCTCGCCGCTGGCGAACAGCAACACGACGTCGCAGGTGGGCATCCGCGTCGGTGGCGAGTACGGCGGCGAAGCCACGGCCAGTCGACTGGCGCAGCTCACCATCGCGGACCACATCCAGGTCGGCGGCGCCGGCACCGGCTTCGTCGACGGCATCGTCGTCAACAACGGTCGCTTCGTGTCGAACGGCGCCGACGTCACAGTGACTGGGAACTGGCGCGACGGCCTCCAGTTGCTGGGTCGATTCAATCCGGGCAACCTGGCGGATCCCGTGGGTCAGGTCAGCATCACCGGCGGCACGATCAGCAACAACCGGCGGCTGGGCATCCTGGTGGCCGATCAGGTGCCGGTCGCTCTGAACTACGTCACGGTGACCGGAAACGGCACCTCGGCCGCCGGCAACGCCGCCATGCTGGGCAGCGCGGCGGTCGGCGGCGGCATCGAAGTCCTGCAGAGTCAGTCGACGCCCGTGGGCGGTTACCTGTTCAAGCTGCTTGGCAGCCGCGTCACCAAGAACAACGGCTGCGGCATCGCGCTGACCGGCGGCGACAGTTTGATCGCCGGCGGGTCGAAGCGCGTGTGCGGTGTCGGTGCCAGCGCAGCCGGGGTCAATCGCGGTGGCAAGGTTTCGGCCGATCTCGAGGTCAACACCGTCTCGGGGAACACGGGCGTCGGTATCTACGTCTCGGAGGCGCCCGACGGCGGCGACGAGAGCGACGTCACCGAGGTGATCCTCCAGCAGAACACCGTCACCGGAAACCTGACGTCGACGCCGGATCCGGTGGAGCCGATCGCCGGTGGCGTGTACTTCGCGGCCAGCGATCCGGACGGACTGCTGGCGTCGGCCACCGCCGCGGGCCTGGCCTGCGCCGGCCCGGCGCCGGCCGCGTGCACCCGCGTGCGCGTCGAGAAGTTCCTGGGCAACACCATCAGCTGCAACGGGCGGCACGAGCTGGGCTTCGCGATCCCGCAGCGAACCGGCTCGAGCGACGCGGCCCCATGGGACATCGGCAGCGCGCTCGGCAGCGTCGATATGGCGCTGGCCTGCTCGGAGTCGGCGTTCCCCAACACGCTGACGGGCTACGGAGCCAACCCCGGCAGCGACCTCGGCCTGGCGGTCACGTCGCCGGTGATCCACATCAACGCCAGGGGCGTCCATTGGATGAACGCCGTCCCGGCGGCCGGCGTCGATTATTCGGCCGCGCTGGGGACAGTCCCGACCGGGAACGGTGACGCGTCACCCCCGGCGATCGCCCCTCTGCCGGCGAAGGGCTTCGTGTTCTGCCCGCCGGTGACGACGGTCTGCGGCGCGACCACCGCCCAGACCCCCGCCAAGTAGCCCCCTCCACGGACGGGCAGTTTCGTCGAAATTTCGCGGATCGGGCCTCAGCACGGTCCCTGATCCGCCGATGCTACGTGACCGGAACGGATCCGGCGGATGGCGCCTCCGATGTTCCGCCTCGCGACCGCCCACGGAAAGGCAGCGCGTGCTTGACCTAGAATCGACTTTGAACGTCTTCGCCCGACCCTCGGGGCGGCCTCGGCGCCCCGGAGGTCGACGGCGCTGGATCGCCGTGACGGCGTGGCTGGCCCTGGGGGGCGCCGGGTGTGGTGACAACGGCGGCAACCATGGCACCGGCGGCGGGCACGCGGGCGCGCAGGCGCAAGGCGGACAAGCGGGACGCGCCAGCGGCGGCGGAGGAGGAGGCGGCGGCGCGGGCGGCGGTGGGCGGGCCGGGCAGGGCGGCGCGGGCGGCGATATGACCGGCGACATGACGGGCGGCGGTGGCTCCGTCGCTGGCGCGGCGGGGGGGGGTGCCGGCGGCCGCATGCTCGATCCCTGTGGCGCGACTCCCGCCTGCGTCCTGGGAGCGGTTCGCTGCGTGGGCGCCGCACCGCAGATGTGTCGCCCGGAGTCCGATCCGGGTCCGACCCAGGGCTGCCCACGCTGGCAGAGTTCACCCGGACAGCCCGCGCTGTGCAGCGCGAACCAGGTCTGCGTCGGTGAAACGGGCACATGCGTGTGCAACGACGCCGTCAACGCCGGCGCCTGCGGAAGCCCGCCCCAGGCGGGCGAGCTGTGCACCACGGCGGGAGCGAGCAGCCATGCATCGTGCATCCAGGGCGCCGATGGCTGCTTCACCATCACGGACGGCGTCGCCTGCGTCGCCAACCGGACCTGCATCGCGCCGCCCGACACCGTGATCGCGGTGGGAAGCGCCTGCGGCTGCCCGCCCGCTGTCGTCGATCCGCGGGCCGGTCGCACCATCAAGCTACTGGGGACCGGCTGTACGCCGGCGCAGGTCGCGGCCAAGGCGCGCATCGGCTCGGCCGCCGACGACGCGGTGCTGGCCTGCCGGCTGGATGGTCCCGACAGCTGCCCCACCTGGCAGCTCAGCGTCGCCTGCGCCGCTCAGCAACTGACGGGCGGGATCGATCCCGTCACCAGCTTGCCCGCGTGCGTGTGCCGCGATCAGGCCCGCTGGGCCGCCGACTACGACGCCACCCCGGTGGCCAGCCGCGTGGGTATGCAGAAGCCGACGCAGTTCTTCGTCGATCCCAACCCAACGATGGCGAATTTCATGACGGGGTGGCCGACGGGGGCACAGTTTCCGGCAGCCTGCCGTCATCGGACGCTGACCAGCGCGCTGGCCGAGCCGCACGTGTCGCAGGTGACGGCGCAGCACGAGACGTCCAGCAACGTCCACTTTCTGACCAACATCGGCGTCGCGACGGTGGCCGCGTGCGACCTTCCCGACTCGTGCGAACGGTTTCCGCTGGTGGTCCCGGCGGGCGTCACCGTCGATACCAGCGACATCGGCAGCTTCAACCCGGCGCACTACGTGATCGACGTCGACACGTCCTCCGCGCCGTACGCGATGCTGCTGAACGATGGCGCGACGCTGGCCGGATACACGCTGGACGGCAGCGGCAGCGACCCGTCGGGGGTGAACGCGTCCGCCGGCGTCGTGGCGCTGCTGGTCAGTCCCACCGCGCGGGCCGGCGCCCCGGTCGCGACCGCCACCGTGACGCAGACGTTGGTGCTGGGCAGCCGCCGCCTTTCCTCGCGGCAAATCGGCGTGCTGGTGCGAGGCCGGGCTTCGTGGCGCGCCGACTACCTGTCCGTCATCGGAGGCCGCGGCACGGCCATCGGCATCCTCCTCGATCACGCCAGCGACGATCACGGCGACACCGCCGCGTTGACGGCCACCAACCTGAACGTCGAACTGCAGGGCGACGTGGCGGCGGTGGGCGTGCAGGTCGGCAGCCACGGCGCCGGCAACGGCCTGGACGCGGCCGGTCCCTCCGAGGCCGACGCCGGCAACGTCTTGAAGATCGACAACGGAGGCATCGGCGCGACGGGGCGCCGCATCGCCGTCGGTGGCCGTGGCAGCGGCGTCCGCGTGTACCGGGGCGACGTCACCGCCAGCGGCGTGGCGATCGGCAGCACCGCCAGCGCCGCCAGTCCCGGGACGCTGCTCGGCTACGAGATCCTCGGGCCCGCGACCGGGACTTCACCGACGACGGTGCGGATCAACCAGGGCACGATCGCCTGCGCGCCGGCCAGCGGTGGCGTCGGCGTGTTCGCGCCGGGCGGCCTGACACAGCTGACCGGCACGCACATCACGGGCCTGCAAGGCCAAGGGATGGAAGGGGCGGATCTGCCTTGGACCGGCGTGGCGGTGGTGTCGGCGACGCCCGACAGCGCGGGCGACGTGACCATCGCGGGCACCGGCCCCGGTGCGCAGAACGCGGTGATCGACACCGCGCCGCTGGAAGGAGCGACCACGACGTCGGCGATCGGGATTCGCGTCGGGTCGGGCGACGAGCTCGACTCGTACACGGCGTTGCCGCGGTTGACCGTCGGTGACCACACGACGGTCGGGGGCGCTCGCGCCGGCTATCGAGACGGCATCGTCGTCGCCAACGGCCAGGTGCAGATCCAGGGCGCCGACGTGACGATCGCCGGGCACTGGCGCGATGGCGTTCAACTGGCCGGGCAAGTGAATCCGGGCAATCTGGCCGAGCCGCTGGGCCAGGTGATGATCACGGGCGCGACCATCACCCGCAACGGGCGGCTGGGCGTATGGGTCAACAATCGCGTTCCGGTGGTGCTGGATCAGCTGCACGTCATGCAGAACGGCGTCGCGCCGGCGTCGACGACCGCGCTGACCGACGCGCCGGTGGGCGGCGGCATCGAGGTCCAGCAGACGCAGAGCGCCGACGAGGACGGTTGTCTGTTCCGGCTGCGCAACAGCCGCATCGCGAAAAATGACGGGTGCGGGGTCGCGGTTACCGGCGGAAGCAGCCTGCTCGCCGGCGGCAAGCGCGTATGCGGCACGGGCCGCATGGCCGGCCCCGGCTTCACGAACAGCGGCGGCAAGGTCTCGGTGGCGCTGGAGCACAACGACGTCACGGCGAACCTGGGCGTCGGCATCTACGTGTCGGAATCGCCGGACGACGCGGACGGGGGCGACGACGGCGACGTGACCAACGTGATCCTGCAGCGGAACACGGTGATGGGAAACCTCACCGCGGTCTACGACACGGTCGAACCGCTGGCGGGCGGTGTCTACTTCGCCGCCAGCGACGCCGACGGCGCCGCGGATCCGACGACCGCCGATCAGGTGGCGTGCGCCGGTCCTCCGCCGGCCGCGTGCACGCGCGTGCGGGCGGAGCGCTTCGTGGGCAACACCATCGCGTGCAACGGGCGCCACGAGCTGGCGTTCGCGATCCCGCAGCGTACGGAGACGAACCTGGCGGCGGCGTGGGACATCGGCAGCGCGGCCGGCAGCGTCGACATGGCGGTGGCGTGTTCCGCGTCGGCCTTCCCCAACACGCTGGCGGGATACGGCGCGACGGCGACCGATCTGGGATTGGCGGTGACCACCGGAATCATCCACGTGGACGCCGTGGGCGTGCACTGGGCGCGACCGGTCCCCGCGGCGGGGCTCGATTACTCGGAGGCGCTGGGGACGATACCGACGGGCAACGGCGATTCGGAAGCGCCCGGGTCTGACCCAGCCCTGTTGCCGCCGCCCGCCAAGGGCTTCCTGTTCTGCCCCGCGCGCGCCATCGCCTGCGGCGCGACGCCCTGACGAGCACGGCGATTGACGGGTGACCTTTCAAGTCGCGTCAAGGCGGTGCCGATACCGGGATCGTGAACCCGAACCAGCGCATTCCCGACGTGGCCCCCCGCGTTCGCGGCGCCCAAAGCGTCCGATGCACGCCCGCGGTCCAGGTGGTTTTCGGTCTGACGATCTCCTTGATGCTCGGCTGCGGAGGCGGCTCGCAGCAGCCTGATGCGGCCGGCACCGGTGGGGCGTTCGCTGGTGCGCCCGGTTCGGGGGGCGTGGTCAGCCTGGGCGGCGCTGGCGGTCCCGTCGCTTCCGGCGGCGTCGGTGGCGCCGCGCCCGCCTGTGGCGCGACGCCCAGCTGCACCGCGGACGCGCGGCGCTGCGGCGCCGACGGCGTGCCCGAGATCTGCGTGATGCGCGCCAACGGCTGTCGCGCCTGGGAGGCGGCAAGCGCCTGCTCCGCGCACCAAGGGTGCGTCGACGGGACCTGCGCCTGCGTGAACGACGAGCGGTGCGGGGCGCCCGCCGCCGAGGGTGACTTCTGTCCGACGCCCGGTGCGTCCACCTTCGGGCACTGCGCCGCCGACGCCGACGGCTGCTTCTTCGTGTCGGCCGCCAGCAACGCGTGCGCGCAGGGACAGACCTGTAACGCCAGCGGCAACGTCGCCACCGGCCTGGCCTGCGGCTGTCCCGCCGACGGCGCGACGCTGGGCACGGGCTGCTCTCAGCGTGCGCTCGCCGATCAGGTCACCGACGTCGCGGGCGGCGTGATCTTGGGTTGTGCGCAGATGGGGGCGTGCCAGATGTGGAAGGTGGTCTCGGACTGTGCCAGCCAGGGACTGGCGGCCGGGACGCTGTCGGCCAAGCCGGCCTGCGTGTGTGCCGAACCAACCGGGCAGTTCCTGTATGTCGATCCCGCGCCGGGCGCGCCCACGCAGCCGGTCGGGCCACCGACCGGAGCCAAGGCGCCGGCGGCCTGCCGCTTGCCCAGCGTGACCTCGGCCCTGGCGAAGGCCGCACAGAAGAAGACCTTCACCTGGATCGTCGCGACGCACGCCACGACGCCCGTTCACCTGGGCGTGGCCACCGGCGAGACCTTCCCGCTGTCGATTCCGGCCGGCATGACCGTCACGTCGGACGACAGTGCCGGGCTGGATCCCGCGCAGTACATCTTCGACGTGAAGGGCGTGGCGTCGCCGGGACCGGCCGTGTTGCTGGGTGACAAGGCGGCGCTGGCGGGGTTCACCGTCGACGCGGGCGGCGCCGCCGGCGCCGTCAACGCGGGCGCCAGCGTCAGCAACGTGGTGGCGTGCGCCGAGTCCGCCAAGGCCCAGACCGCCAACCTGGATCGCGTGCTGGTCCGCGGCCAATCGGGAATGGTCGGCGTCGCCGTCAACGGGGGCTGCGCGCTGGTCGCCACCTCGTGCGGCGTCAGTGGCGCGACCATCGGCATCGACGTCAAGCGCACGTCGACGGGCGCCACCGACACCGCGTCGCTGACTGCCACCAATCTGGCAGTCAGCTCGACAGCGCAGTCTTCGATCGGCGTGCGCGTGGGCACTGGCCTCGAGTCGGGTCTGCGTTCGTCGGTGATGGTGACCGGCGGGATCATCGGCACCTCGGGCTCCGGCCTGGTGGTGGTGGGTGGCGTCGCCCAGTTCACCGGCGCGACCATCTCGTTCACGGGGCCCAGCGTCGGGTCGCAGAACCGTGGTCTGCTGATGTCGGGTGGCAAGACCACGCTGGACGCCACCGGCATCACCCTGGGTGACGTGGCCGGCACCAACGCGATTGGCGCCGAGATCACCGGTGGCACCGCGGTGCTGAAGGGCGTTGCGATCGTGGGTGTGCGCCACGTGACCGGCCTGCAGATCTCCGGCACGTCCGACGTGACGGTGTCGGGCGTGACCGCCGCCAAGGCGCGTATCTCCACGACGATGCCGACCGCCACCGGCGATGCGTCGGAGGGGCTGGTGGTGCTGAAGGGCGCCACGGCCGCCACCGTGAAGCTGCACGGCACCGTCGAGGTCAGCGGCTTCAACAACGGCGTCGTCCTCAACGATGGCGCGCTGACGATGGAGCCCGGCGACCCGGGCGAGGTCGTCACCGTGGCCAGCAATCGCAACGACGGCGTTCAGCTGCTGGGCAAGACCGCCACGCCGGCCGTCAGCCTGACCGGCTCGACGTTCCGGGAGAACGTGGGTCGCGGCTTGATCGTGCGCACCATCGCGCCGGTCACCGTGCAGGGCTGCACCGTGTCCAGCAACGGCGGCGACGGCATCGATCTGCAGCGCACCCAGGCCACCACCCAGACGATGATGCACCTGACGTCCATCGCCGGCAGCACCGTCTCCGGCAACGCCGGGCGCGGCATCGCGCTGACCGGCAAGGGAGCGGGGACCGGCGCGCTGGGCGGCAAGGTCGGCGCCGCGCTGACCGGCAACATGGTGTCGTTGAACGGCGGAGTCGGCATCTATGTCTCCGAGGCCACCGACGCCGCCGATGGCGACGACGTCACGGAGGCGTGGATCGAAGGCAACGACGTCAGCGGCAACATGACCGCTTCTTCCGCGAGCAGCGGCATCAGCGCGGGCGGCATCTTCTTCGCCAGCGCCGACGCCACCACGCGCGTCCAGCTGCGCAGCTTCTTCGGCAACCGAATTCACGGCAACGGCTTCGCCGAGGTCGGCTTCAGCCTGGTCCAGAACGACACGCTGCCGTGGAACCTCAGCTCGCGCGCCACCGATCTCGCGTCGGTGTGCAGCGATGCCTCGATGCCGAACTACATCTACTGCTACGGCGCGTTCTCGAACGACTACGGCATCACGGTTTCCAGCACGTCCATCCACCTGCTGGCCAAGGGCATCCACTTCCAGAATTCGCCGGCCATCGCCGGGCGCGATCTGTCCCCGGGCATTCCCGAGACCGAGGTGCCCAACGTCTGCACGCCCCAGGCCTGTCAATAGGCCGCGCGCAGCGGCGCAAAGCCGACCGCGAGGGTTCCGTCGGCGAGCGGACTGCGGTATTCTGCGCGCGCCAAATGACGCAGAATCTTCGGTTCCCTCGACGCATGCGCGCGGCGATCGTGGTCGTCGCGTCGGGCCTCATCCTGGCGGGCGCCGCGCGGTCGGTGCGCGCCGACGGTGCGATGATCCGGTATCGTGGCGTTCACCCGGTCTCGCCGCACGTCGGCGAGTTCTGTCACATCGACGCCGCGCACGTGCACCGCGTTTCGCCGCCGGACATGCGCGTCTACGTGAAGCTGAAGACGGGCGAGTTCTTCTTCGTTGGTGATCAGATCGCGCTCGGCTACGACGGACCGAAGTACGCCTATTTCGGTCCCCACTTGATCGTGGATCCCATCCTGGCCGGGTCGGAGCGGATCTTCTGTTACCTGACCGGCCCGCACTTTCACAGCTATGCGTCGCCGGCCGCGCCTCCGTTCGTGTCGAAGGACAACGTCAGCTGGTACGTCGGTGAACCGCCGCCGCTCGACGCCGAACGGTCGTGGGTCAACGAGGTGAATCCGGCGGCGCGCGGCTACAGCCCGCCGAAGGCTGACCTGTCGATGGCGCCACCCGCGTACAAGCCGATGCCGGTCAGCGCGCCGCCGCCGGCGCCCGCCGCTGCGTTGCCCGCCAAGGCTGCGCCGGTCAAGACGCCGCCGAAGCCGGTCGCCAAGCCGGCCGCCGCGACCAAGGCTGCCGCTCCCACCGCCGGGGGTGCGCCATGAACGCGCGCTGGCTGTCCGCGCTGGCCCTGTTCGGCGCGGTGGCGCTGGGCGGTTGCCGTCGCGCCCACGTGGCGGGGACGCCCAGCACCGACGACGTCACGAAGGCGTTCGCGCAGGCAGGCCTGGCGACCGACGCGTTGACCAAGATGGAGACGCCCGACGCCTGGAGCGCCGAATACTGCGTCGAGGGACCGGTGGCCGGCCTGGCCGTCATCGTCTGCGAATTCCAGAGCGACGCGGACGTGGCCGTCGCCGAGAAGAAGGCCTACGCCGACTGGAACGTCACCAACGTCGATACCGGCGTGGTCACGAAAGTCGGCCGCACCGTGCTGGTGGTCAGCGATCGCAGCAAGAAAGATCCCAGCGGCAAGGCCATCCAGCAGCTGCTGACCGCATTCCGCAGCGTCCAGCCGTAAATCGACCGTTACAGGTCGACCTGCGCCAGCACGAACTTCATGTTGGTCTCGTCGATCACGTGCAGGGATTTGCGCGTCTCCTCCGGCAGCATGCCGGGCACCTGGCCGTAACGGCTGCGCTCGACCAGCAGGAACGCGCGCAGGCCGCGGTGCCGCGCCACCCAGGCCTTCAGGTTCTCGACGTTCTTGTCGCCCAGGAACACCGTGCGCTCGTCCTTGGGGCCCTCGTAGATCTCGTTGGCGGTATAGAAGTTTTCGCCGCGCCAGTACATCTGCCAGACCAGCAGCCGCTCGGCCGGTGACCGGCGCGTGTTGTAGTACGTGGCGATCAGGTGCTTCTGCGACCAGTGGTGGGCCGTGGCCGGCATGTAGCCGTCGAGCAGATAGCCCGAGAACGCCAGCGCCACCACCGCCAGCGCCGCCAGCGCGTAAGGCTGGAGGCGCCTCCACGCGAACAGCACCGTCAGCCCGGCGAACAGCGCCGCGAAGACGATGATCGGCGCGCGGAAGTCCAGCGCCTCGGGCCAGGGCCGCCCCTTGGGCGCGTTGATGTAATCGTACGAGAACAGCCAGATGAAGTGCTGGGCGGCGTTCTTGGCGTCGACCAGATCGGCCGTCACCACCGCCCACACGCCGACCCCCAGCGCCGCCGTCAGCGCCGCGGTCCGGTGCGCGCGCCGCCGCAGCAGATCGTCGAGGAACCAGGCGATCACCATGGCCAAGCCGGGCAGCGCCGGAAGAATGTAGTGATGGAACTTGGTGACCGACAGCGACACCAGCGCGTAGGCCACCACGAACCAGGTCGCGCCGAACCACAGCACGCGCTGACGCGCGGATGGCTGGAGGTCCTGTCCCAGCCCGGCGCGGGCCGGCTTCAGCACCGCCGCCGCGACGGCCGCCGGACCGAGTCCCACCCACGGCAGGACCGCATAGCCGAGCTCGCGCAGGAAGTACTCGAAGCTGCCGCGATCACCGTGTCGCCCCGTGACCATGCGCCGCCAGTGGTTGTCGCCGTACAGCTCGTCCCAGAACGGAAAACCGTGCCGGATCAGCATCGCGTGATGCCACGGCACCGCCACCACGGCGCACGCGATGAAAGCCAGCACCAGCCCCAGACCCAGCTGGGCCCGGCTGAACCGCTTCCAGCTTCCCGTGAAGGTCAGGTAGGCGAGAAAGACCAGCACCGGCAGCCCCAGCCCGGCCAGACCCTTGGCCAGCGTGGCCAGCCCGCACAGGATCGCGGCCAGGCACAGGTGCAGCGGCGCGCGATAGCGCAGCCGCGCCGAGGCCTTCAAGAAGCCGAGAAAAGCCAGGATATAGGGCAGCATGACGACCGCCCCCGACAGCGTGATGGTGCGCGCGCCGATGTGCAGGGGCCACGAAAGCTGAACGGTATCGAGGATCAGCTGCGGCAGTGTCGTCACCACGAACGCACCGACGGTCACGTAGTAAAGACGATCGTGCGGCCACGCCAGACCCTTGAAGCGGCGCACGGGCAGTTCCTGGTCACGATCGTCGGACAGCGCGAAGAAGGCCAGGCACAGCGCCATGGTCATTGGCCCGACGAACGGCATGTCCGTCATCGCCTGACGCGCCACCAGCGAATACATCGGCGACGTCGCCAGCACCACCGCGCCCAGCACGCCGGCGCGCCGACCCGCGAAGCGCGCCAGGCATAGATACACCGCCCAGATGCCCAGCACGCCCATCGCGCAGAACGGCAGCCGCATGGCCCACTCGGCGCTGCTGCCGAGCGCGATGCTGCCCGACGGACCCTTGGCCACGCCGAACAGCGCCATGAACAGGCTCATCAGCCAGAACGACAGCACCGGCTTCGACCAGAAGTGGTCGGCGTCGAGCGGGGCCCCGGGCCACCATAGGCTGATCGCATCCCCGCGCACCGTCATCTGGCGGGCCACTTCGCCGTAGTGGGTCTCCCACGGGTCGAACAGGCCGTAGCTGCCGGCCATGGGCACGTACAGCGCCAGGGCCAGCCCGATGATGCCCAGGCTCATCTGGGTCTCGGACAGGCGGTCCAGGAGGCCGAGGCGCGGCGCCGGGACGGGGGCGGCGGCACTGGCGGCCGCCGGTTCGACCACCCCGGCGGGAGCCAGCTCCCCGGGGCCGCCCGCTTCGGAACGACCGGGCTCTTCGGATTTGGTCGGCGGTGCGGGGGAATCCACGGGAAGGCCGGATGCTATTCGCCGCAGCATCCCACTTCAATGCCGCTGGGGCCTGGTTTCGGGCCGGGCGGCCATGCTCGCGCGGCGCCGTTGAGGTAAGCTCCGCCGCCGTCCTTGAAGGCGCGCCCCCGCATGCCCCCTCGTCTCACGCATACCAACGCGCGCGGCCACGTCCGCATGGTCGACGTGGGAGCGAAGCCCGAGACGACCCGCGAGGCGGTGGCGTCGGCGGAGGTGGTGATGGCCGCGTCGACGCTGGCGCTGATCACCGGCGCGTCCGCCCCCAAGGGGGACGTGCTGGCCACGGCGCGGCTGGCGGCCATCTCGGCGCTGAAGCGCACCGCCGACTGGATCCCGCTGTGCCACCCCGTACGCGTGGTCGGCACCGAGGTCGACCTGACCGGCGATCCGGCGCTGCCCGGCGTGCGCGTGCGCGTCGTCGTCCGCGCCTTCGATCGCACCGGCGTCGAGATGGAGGCGATGGTGGGCGCGTCCGCCGCGGCCCTCACGATCTATGACATGGTGAAGGGGGTGGAGCGCGGCGTGGAGATTCGGGCGGTCCGCCTCGAGCAGAAGAGCGGCGGGCGGTCGGGCACATGGCGGCGCGTCGCCACGGGAACGGCGAGCGCGGTCGCGGCATCCAAAACGTCCAGGCAGAAAGGAACCAAGGTCTGAAATGGCGACAGAGCACGTCAAGATTTGCATCGTGGGCGGAGGCCCGGCCGGCTTCACCGCCGCCATCTACACCGCTCGCGCGAATTTGGAGCCGGTGTTGTTCGAGGGCGGCGCCGCCGTCGTCGAGCCGCTGACCCTGCCGGGCGGGCAGCTGATGATCACCACCGAGGTGGAGAACTTCCCGGGCTTCCCCAAGGGCGTGCAGGGGCCCGAGCTGATGACGCTGTTCAAGGAACAGGCGCAGCGCTTCGGAACCCGCGTGCGCACGGCCGACGTGACCGAGGTGGATCTGTCGCAGCGACCGTTTCGGGTCAGCGCCAGCGACGGCGAGGTGCTGGCAGACGCACTGATCATCTCGACCGGCGCCTCGGCCAAGTGGATCGGCATCCCGTCGGAGGCGCGCTTCCAGAACTACGGCGTCTCCGCGTGCGCGACCTGCGACGGCGCGCTGTTCAAGGGCCGCGACCTGATCGTCGTGGGCGGCGGCGACACCGCCATGGAGGAGGCGAACTTCCTGACCCGCTTCGCCACCAAGGTCAGCATCGTTCACCGTCGCGAGGAGTTCCGCGCGTCGAAGATCATGCTGGATCGCGCGCGCCGCAACCCGAAGATCGAGCTCATCACCAACGCGGTCATCGACGAGATCCTCGGCGAGCTGCCGCGTCCGGGCGTCACGGGGGTGCGGCTGCGCGACACCGTGACCGGCGCCCTGCGCGAAGTGTCCACCGGCGGCGTGTTCGTCGCGATTGGCCACGAGCCGAACTCGCAGCTGTTCCGCGGCAAGCTGGCGATGGATCCCAGCGGCTACCTGATCACGCGGCCGGGCTCGACGGCCACCGAGGTCCCCGGCGTGTTCGCGTGCGGCGACGTGGCCGATCACGTCTACCGGCAGGCCATCACGGCGGCCGGCACGGGCTGCATGGCGGCCATCGACGCCGAGCGGTTCCTGGCGCACTGACGCGTCCGGAAGGCGAAGGCGGGCCGGCGGCGGCCCGCCTTTTCGATTTCGCTCGCACGAGGGGGCGACGCTGTTGGATACTCCCGGCGTGAGCCGCGACGTGAAGCAGCCAGGCACCCCCGAGACCCCCGCCACGATCGAGGCCGCCGGGCCCGAGACCGAGGATCTGGTGAAGGCGCTGGCCGACGAGCTGGACGCGAAGCTGGGGCCGGAGGGGGCCGCGCCGGAGGTGGTCGAACCTGTCAAGACCAAGCCGCTGCCGGAGCCAACGGCGCCCGCCAAGGCGCCGGCCGCGCCGCCACCACCGGCGACGTCTGCCGCCGCACCGGTGGGCGAGGTCGCCGACCTGCTGGCCCAGATCAACATCTTCGCGGGGCTGCAGCCGGCCTATCTGAAGCGGATCGCGGCGGTGGGCCTGCGCGAGAAATACGAGGCCGACGCGGTCATCTTCAGCGAGGGCGCGGCAGGCGAGAAGATGTACCTGATTCTGAATGGCGCCGTGCGGATCAGCCGCCAGGTGCCCGGCATGGGCGAAGAGGCGCTGGCGGTGCTGCGCGCGGGGCACTACTTCGGCGAGATGTCGCTGGTGGACGATTCACCGCGCAGCGCGGACGCCCGCGCTCACGAGGCCACCGAGTTGCTGGTGCTGAAGAAAGAGGACCTCGAGGATCTGCTGTTCGTCGATCGCGATCTGGCCTACGACCTGCTGTGGAACTTCGTCCGCACGCTGACCAGCCGCTTGCGCGACACCAACGACAAGATGACGTTCCTGGCCGTCACGAACCGGTTCTAGTCCGCCGCCCTAGTCGTGCGGGGCGACCGGTCCGCCGCGGCTGCGTCCGGCCTGGTACGCGCTGATCACGCGCTCGATCAGCGCGCTCAGCGGGCGGTGAGGGACCGGATGCTGGGCCGGCTGGCCTTGCTGGCTGGCCTCGTCGATGGCGGCCTCGATGGCGCGCGCCAGGGCCGCGTCCTGGCAGTAGAGGTTCACTTCCTCGTAGCCGCCGTGGGACAGCCGCGTGAAGTTGGCCGACCCGATGTCGACGCGCGCGCCGTCCACCACCACCGCTTTGGCGTGCACCATGCTCGGGTGCAGGAACACGCGCAGGTTCGGCGCGTTACCCGTGCGGCGCAGCAGATCGTCACAGGTGCGCAGGTTCAGGTCGCCGAGCACATTGGCGCGCGCCGACGTCAACAGCGTCACGCGGACGCCGCGCTTGACCGCGTCCACCAGCGCGTCCGCGCAGGCGCGGTCGCCCAGGTACGCCATCGCGATGGTCAGGCTGTGCTGCGCGCCGCGGATCAGGCGCAGGCGCTGCGCCGCCAGCGTGTCCTCGCTGTCGCCGTTGGCGACGAATGAATGCAGCAGGTAATCGAACGGCCGCTCGGGATCGAAGGCCACGCGTCCCTCGTGCCGCTCGTTCAGCCGGAAGGCGGCGTCGCGTCCCTTGACCTCGACCATGAAGTCGACGTTCTCCAGACGCGAATCGTCGCCGATGCCCATACCGCCCAGGATCACCGTCTCGTCGTCGAAGACGTAGACCTTGGCGTGGTCGAAGCGCTTGTCGTCGCGATGGACCGTGATGTTGGGGTGCCGCAGGATCGCTTGCGCCAGCGGGCTCGGCCGCTGTTCCAGCGAGCCCCACTGCCCGTAGACGATCATCAAGAACCAGGTCTGCAGGCGGACGCGCAGGTCGAGGGTCTTGTGGAAGAAGCTCTGCTTGCTGCCTTCCAGGTACTCGTAGTGCATCCCGACGCGGTCCTTCAGGATGGTCACGTTCACGCCGCGGTCGGCGGCCCGTAGCAGCGCGCGCGCCACCATCTGACCGGTCGGATCGTCGCGCCAGTGGAACGATCGCACCAGGATGGTGCGCTGGGCCTCGTCGATGCGACGAAGGATGCGGTCGAAGGCCTGCGCGCCGTTCGCCAGCAGTTCGGCGCTGGTTGGCCCGGCGCTCACCTCCGCAGGAGCGGTGCGCTGGCTCGGCATCGGGAAACTGGCATGGCCCAACGACATGGAACCGATCGTCCTAACACGAACATGACCCGGGCAGCCACCGACGGGAGGCCGCTTCCCGAGGGGCGGCCCCGGCTGACGCTCCCGGACGACGGTGTCTTTTCTTCGCTCGTGTCACACGTCGGTTTCGAACCTGCACCGTGATCGAGGCTGGAATTCGCGATCGGTGACGGACGCATCACGCGCCAGAAACAGTTTCGGAGGCCCGTGTTTTCGGATTGCCGGTGTCGATCGGCGTCGGGTATCAGGCAGCCCAACACATCGAACACTGCACGTCAGTCATTTTTCGGGAGGACGGAAATGAGTTGCACCAGCTGGAGATTGAAAGGCTCGATTCGAATCGGAGGCTGCCTGGCCCTGGCCCTGGCGACCAGCGCGCTCGGCGGCGCAAGCGCCTTCGCGCAAGTGGGCGGCGCGGGAGGCGCCAGCGGGGCGGGCGGCGCGGGGGGCGCTACCAGCACCGTGCCTTCGTGCGCGGACGCCACGCTGTTCCCGAATCCGATCATCATCAGCGGGTCCAGCGCCTTCGAGCCCACCGCCAGCTACTTCGCGGTCAAGGCGGCGGCGCTGACGCCGGCGGTGACCATCATCTACAACCCGACCGGCTCGTGCGCGGGCGCGACGGCCATCGCGTCACACCAGGCGCTGACCAAGACCGGCGACGTCTACAAGACGATGGACTCGGGCGGCAAGCCGGTGAAGACCACCTGTCAGCTCGACGTCACCCCGATGTACGCCGACATCGGCATCTCCGACGTGTTCTACGAGACCTGCGGCAACGGCGCCAAGCCGGCCACGCTGGGCGATTTCCAGGGCCCGGTTCAGGCGATGTTGCCGATCGTCGCCTCCACCAACACGGCCATCCAGGCGATCAGCGCCGAGCAGGCCGCCGCGATCTGGGGCTGCGGCATGGCCGGCAAGGTCGGCATGTTCACCGATGATTCGGCCACCAGCTACGGCATCTTGCAACGCGACGCCAACTCGGGCACGCAGATGCTGATGGGCGCCAACATCGGCGTCCCGGGCGCGATGTTCAAGGGGCGACCCAACGCTTCGGGCGGCGCGATGCTGACGTCGATGACCATGGGCGCGGCCTCCGAGCCGATGCAGGTCATCGGGTTCGTCGCGGCCGACGCGTACAAGAGCGCGCTGTCGGCGGCGTCGCCGGCGCCGATTCACGCGCTGGCGTTCCGCGGGATCGGCCAGACCAAGGCCTATTACGCCGACAGCACCGCGACGGCGGTCGATCGCCGCAACGTTCGCGACGGTCATTACGTCATCGCCGCGCCGGAGCACATGTTCGCGCCGCTGACCGCGGGCGCGCCGTCGGCCAACGCCAAGAAATTCATCGACTGGATCAACGGCGACACCATGATCGACACCAGCCCCTATACGTGGATTGACCTCGAGGCCACCGCGGGGACGATTCCCCAGTGCGCCATGAAGGTCACGCACACCGCCGATGGCGGCGTGATGAAGCCCTACGCGCCGGCCAAGCCCTGCGGCTGCTACTTCGAGAGCAAGGCCACCGGGTTGCCCGCACCGACGGGATGCACCGTCTGCTCGGCCACGGTCCCGTGCGCCGGCGGCAAGACCTGTAGCTACGGATACTGCGAGTAAAGGGAAGCGAAAATGAAAACTCTCATTCACATCATGGTCTTGTCGGGCGCGGTCGGGCTGGCCGTCGCGGGGTGCGACTCGGGCAACTCGACGCCCAAGGGCACCGGTGGCGCGGGCGGAAAAGTGGGCGTGGGCGGCTCGGTGGGGGGCGGTGGCTCGGTCGGCGGGGGAGGCTCCGTCGGTGTCGGTGGTAGCCCGGGCCTCGGTGGCTCGACCGACGTGGGGGGCGCGGGCGGCTCGTCCGTCGGTGGTTCGACCGGCGCGGGTGGCGCGGGCGGCAGTCTGACGCCGATGCAGATCCACACGATGATCATCAACGCGCCTGGCGCGGGCGACGTGCCGCTGTCCATCACGGCGACGCCGGTCGCGTACCCCGCGTGCCAATAGCCGTGGTCACACTCGCCAAAGGGCGGGCCGCCACGCGAGGAGGACAGCGACGATCTGGCCACCTTAGAAGGGTGGGCCGGTTGTTGGGATGGGGGGCCACCTTCTGGGTGGCGACGACGCCGGCCTGGGGCGCACCGCCTCGGGCCGGATCGTCGGTGGCGGGCGAGCCGTCCTCGGGGTCCGCTCGCCCGCCGATTGCCGAAGGGCCCACGTTGCCCCCGAGCCCGGAGCAGGAGGCACGCCTCGGTCAGTTGACGGAACGGCTAGCCGCTGCCGAAGCGCGGGCGCAGACCGCGGCCGACAACGCCGAGCGCGCGCTGGCCGAAGAGAAGACGCGGTCCGACTTGCTCACCCAGCGTATTTCGACGCTGGAAGGGCAGGTGGCCGCCACGGCCGAAACGGTGAAGCGCGGGGAGAAGGCGCCTCCGGCGGTCTCGACGGCGCGCGCGGGGTTGTCGCTGTCGGGATTCCTGCAAGCGGATCTGGCGTGGCGCCAGTCGGCGCAAGATCAACTGAACACGGCCGGCGCGCCGCTGAACGAAGATCGCTTCTTGATCCGGCGCGCGCGCCTGCGCGCCACCCTCGAACGCGACTATGTCGCCGGCGCGGTCGAGTTCGACGGCAACACCGTGCGCGGCGCCACCGCGCGGATCCTGGGCGCCGAGGCTTCGCTGCGGTACCCGGCCATCGCGCCGGGCCAGGTGCCGCTGATCCAGGCGACCGTGGGGTCATTCAAGATTCCGTTCGGCTACGAGGTGCTGCAGAGCGATCGCGATCGCCTGTTCCTGGAACGCAGCACGGCCGAGCGCGCGCTGTTTCCCGGCGAGTACGACCTGGGCGCGCGGCTCTCGGGCGGCTGGCGCTTCCTGCGTTATGCGTTGGCGTTCATGAACGGCGAGCCGGCCGGCGAAACGTCGGCGTTCCCGGGGCGCGATCCCAACCATCAGAAGGACGTGGTGGGACGCGTGGGCGTCGACGTCACCCTGGGCGCGCCGTTCGCCATCGCGGTGGGCCTGTCGGGCCTGTCGGGCTACGGCTTTCATCCCGGCACGCCCGCGACCAAGCCCGCCATCATCTGGCAGGACCGCAACCAGGATGGCCTGTTCCAGTCGAACGAGGTGTCGGCGGTGGCGGGCGTCAGCGCCAGCCCATCGGCCAAGTTCACGCGGCAGGCGCTGGGCGGCGATCTGCGACTGGCGCTGCGCGTGTTGCCGCTGGGCGAGACGGTCGGCTACGGCGAGTTCTATCTGGCCAAGAATCTGGACCGCGCCATCGTGCCGGCCGATCCCAGGGCCAGCGGCCGCGATATCACCGAGCTGGGCAGCTACCTGGCCATCACGCAGCAGCTGGGCGCGCACGCCACGGTTGGGTTCCGGTACGACTACTACAACCCGGATCGCGATTCGACCGACACGCAGGTGGCGGTGCTGATCCCGCAGAGCTTCATCTTCCAGACCTTCGCCTTCACGGCGGCGCTGACGTCGGAGTCGGGGCGGCTGATCGTCGAGTACGACGTCAATCGCAACCACCTGGGGCGCGATGCGACGGGGTTTCCCACCAACCTGAAGGACAACGCGTTCTTCATGCGCGGAGAGGCCAAGTTCTGATGCGGGCGCGATTCACGTTGGTCGCCGCCACGCTGCTGGCGGCGTCGTGCGCGGGCGCCAGCAGCGAGTCGGGGATCCAGGCGGATCTACGGCTCAGCGGCGCGGGGGTGCAGTACGTGCCGGCGCCGTTGCTCGATCAGGTCGACGCGATGGGACCGGCGGTCCACGGGGTCAGCGCCAGCGGCCACGTGTTCCCGGGCGCGACCGGCCGGTCCATCGGTGGCGCGGTCGCGGAGGGAACGGCCGCGGTCCTGATCGGGCTCGACGGCGACGTCGGCCACTTCATCGTTCCGGTCAGCGGACAGGATCTGGACAACCCGCCCGATCTCAACTTCTCGGCGCAGGCCGCGTTCGCGCAGACGCTGTCGCTGGGGCCGCACCTGCTGCGCGTCAGCGCGGTCGCGGTCGACGGGACCCGCGGTCCGTCGGCGCTGCAGGCTTTCTCCGTCGACGCCACGCCGGTCACCGGTGCGCTGACCATCTCGCTGGTCTGGGACACCGAGGCGGACCTGGACCTGCACGTCGTCGCGCCGCCCACCGCCGAAGGAAAGAGCATCGAGCTGTGGTCGGGCAACCGCAGCACCCTGCTGCCGCGATCGGCGCTGGAGGGTGGGCCCTACACCGACGAGGAGCTGGCCACGGCCGGCGTGCTGGACTTCGACTCGAACTCACAGTGCGTGATCGACGGCCGCCGGAACGAGAACGCGGTCTGGATGGTGCCGCCCACGCCCGGACATTACGTCGTACGTGTCGACGCGTTCGCCATGTGCGGGCAGCCGGCCGCGCGCTGGACGCTGACTGGCGTGCTGGACGGGACGCTGCTCGGGACCTACGCGGGCGTCTTCACCGATTCGGATACGCGCTTCGCGCACGGCGCGGGCGCCGGGCTCAGCGTGTTCGAGTTCGACGTGCCTTAGCCAAAACCGAGAGAAAAGCAGAGCAAGGAAGGTGATGTCATGTTGATGCAGAAGCTCGTCTTCGTCGCGCAATTGGGCGCCTCCGTCGTCATGTACCTGTTGATGGGGCTGTCGGTCCTGTCGATCGGCGTGATCGTCGAGCGGTGGTGGTACTTCCGTCGCCGGCGCGTCAACATGCCGGCGCTGTCGGAGTCGCTGATGGCCTCGCTGCGCGCGGGCGATAACGCCAAGGCCAGCTCGGCGCTGAAGAACGACCGCTCGGTCGAGGCCGAGATCCTCGGCGAGGCGCTGGGCTGGTACGACGCCGGGTCGGCCGCGGTCGAGCAGATCCTGTCGAAGGCCATTCGCCAGCGCCGCAAGAGCTTCGAGGCGGGGCTGCTGTTTCTCGGCACGCTCGGCAACAACGCGCCGTTCATCGGGCTGTTCGGGACGGTGCTCGGCATCGTCACCGCGTTCCGCGAACTGGGGACCGCGCAGACCGGTTCGAGCGGCGGCATGAACAACGTCATGGGGGGCATCGCCGAGGCGCTGATCGCGACCGCCATCGGCATCCTGGTCGCGCTGCCCGCCGTCATCGCCTACAACGTGTTCCAGAAGAAGGGCGCCGACGTCGAGGACAACGCGGGCGCGCTGGGCAACATCGTGCTGGCGTCGCTGGCCGCGGGTTCGGGGGGCTCCGGCAACCACGTGCCGGCGCGTGGCAACGGCAAGACCGATGGGGCGTCGCTGGCTGCGACCAGCGATGACCGCGGGGCGGGTCATCACGCTGCCGGCACGGTGGAGGCCTGAACGATGGCGGGGACTTTGTCATCGGGCGGCGGCCGCGCGCGCACCATCGCCGCCATCAACGTGACGCCGCTCGTGGACGTGGTGCTGGTGTTGCTGGTCATCCTGATGGTGGCATCGACGTACATCGTGGCGCAGACGCTGAAGGTGCAGCTGCCCAAGGCCCACGCCACCGATGGTACGGCCGACAAGCCCAGCACGGTGCAGTTGCTGAAGGACGGACGCCTGCGCTGGAACGAGGAGGACGTCAACGACGCGGCGCTGGCCGAGAAGATCAAGGCTGCCGCGGGCGCCGATCCGGAGATGAGCCTGGTCGTCAGCGCGGACAAGGAAGTGCAGCACGGCAGCGTGGTGCACGTGATGGATCTGGCGAAGATGGCGGGCGTCACCAAGTTCGCCATCAACGTCATGCAGACCGGCGAGTGATCGCGCGTCGGATTGCGGACTGAACCATGGGCATGCGCACGGTCGTCATCTCGCTGGTCATCCACGGTGCCATCGCGGCCACGCTGCTGGGCGCCGCGGGCAAGAAGGCCACGCGCAAGCCGACGTCGGTCGCCTTTACCGAAGAAAAGAAGAAGGCCAAGCCGACGCCGCCCAAGCCGCCGCCCCCGCCACCGCCCCGGGCGGCGCCGCGCGCGCCGGTGAAGGTGGCCGCCGTCAGCAAGGCGCTGCCGGAACCCGTGGCCAAGGCCGCCGCGCCTGCGCCGGTGGTGACTGCCCTGGCGATGAGCAACGACGACGCGCCGGGCGGCATCGCGCTGGCGCCCCGCGGGGTGGCTGCCGCCAAGCCGGCCGCCGCGGCGCCCGCCAAGGTCGCCTCGGCCATCACCGAATCGCGCCGCCAGCACCTGCGCGAGGGCGCCAGCAGCGCCGGCGGCGAGGATGCGCCCTGCAACGAAGAGCCGACCAAGCCGGTGCCGATCGCCAAGTCACCCGACATCGAGTTGACGGCGTCGGCGCGCGCCGAGGGCGTCGAGGGTCGCTTGATCTTGAGCCTGACCATCGGCGCTGACGGCGCCGTCACCGGGGTGCGCGTGACGAAGAGCCTGTCGGCCGAGATGGACGCCGCAGCCGAGGCGGCCGTGAAGCAGTGGCGTTTCAAACCGGCCCTGGCGTGCGGGAAAGCGGTCGCGGGAACCTTCAATCTGGGTCGCACCTTCGAGCTCGGGGATTGACGGTCCACTTGTACAAGACGCTGACTCCGCTGTTTCTCCTCGCCGCCGTGTTTGGGACCGCCACCGTCGCGCGGGCGCAGACGCCCGAGCCCGGCGGGGGCGACGCGCCGGCCGGGCAGCTGACCAAGGCGCCCAAGCTGATCAAGTTCGTGCCGGCCGCCTATCCCCAGGACAAGCACGACGCGGGCGTGACGTCGCAGGTGCTGCTGTCGGTCGAGATCGACGACGCGGGCAAGGTGGGCAACGTCGAGGTCGTGACGACGGGCGGCGCCGACTTCGACGCGGCGGCGGTGGCGGCGGTGAAACAGTTCGTGTTCGAGCCAGCCGAGATCGACGGCTTCCCCGCGCCCGTCAAGCTGACCTATCGCTACGACTTCACCATCAAGACGGAGACCGTCTCGCTGGGGCCGCAGATCAACTTCGACGGCGTGGTGATGGAGCGCTTCAAGAAGAAGCCGCTCGGGCGCGTGAAGGTGCGCATCAAGGACCTGGACGTCGAGGCGCTGACCGAGGATGACGGCACGTTCGCGTTCACCGATGTGCCACCAGGCCCGCACAAGATCGAGATGTCGCATCCCAAGCTGGTCACCATCAACACCGAGGAGACGTTGACCAAGGGGAAAAAGCGCACGGTCAAGTACCTGCTGGAGGAGAAGGAAGAGGGACTGGACGAGGACGTGGTGGTGCGCGTGCCGCGCATCAAGAAGGAGGCGGTCGAGACCCGCATCCGCACGGAAGAGGCGCGACGCGTCCCCGGAACGCAAGGCGACACGTTGAAGGTCGTGCAGAACCTGCCCGGCGTGGCGCGGTCGGCGCTGGGCTCGGGCGCCCTGATCGTGTGGGGCTCGGCGCCCAACGAGACGCGCGTGCTGGTGGACGGCGTCGAGATCCCGGCGCTGTATCACGTGGGCGGCCTGCGCTCGACGGTGAACTCCGATCTGGTGCGGTCCATCGATCTGGCGGCCGGCTCCTACGGTGCCGAATATGGGCGCGGGCTGGGTGGCCTGGTCCGCATCGATCTGCGGCCGTTGCCGCCCGAGGGCCTTCACGGCTACGCCGCCGCCGACGTGCAGGATGCCTCGGCCATGCTCTCGTTCGCGCCGACCAAGCGCCTGCGGCTGGCGGTGGCCGGTCGCTACAGTTACCTGGGCAAGGTGCTGAAGGGCGTGGTCTCGGACGATGTGGGGGACTTCTTCCCGATCCCGCAGTACGACGACTACCAGGCGCGCGCGCAGCTGGCCTTGCGCAAGGATGAAGAGCTGGCGCTGACCTGGCTGGCGTCCGACGATCACTTGAGGCGCACCATACCGGCCGCGGATTCGCGTGATCGCCGCGATCAGCGCACCGACGATGCGTACAAGCGCTTGATCCTGCGTTACGCCCGGCTGATGCCCGACGGGTCCAGCTTCGTGGTCACGCCGTCGGTGGGCTTCGACGACAGCTCGAACGTGTCGACCTTCGGGCAAGCCGCCGGCGCGTCCAACGTGTCGGGCGTCAGCCTCGACTTGAAGACGCTGCAGGTCGCGCTGCGGACATCGTACCGGCGCAAGGTGGCCGCGCCGGTGGTGCTGTCGCTGGGCCTGGATCTGCAGGGCCGTCGCACCCGCAGCCGCCGCACCGGATCGTTGAACTTGCCGGCGCGCGAAGGCGACATCGTGGCCTTCGGCCAGCGGCCGTCGGGTGAGACGTCGACCGACGACTGGACCGTCGACGTGGTGTCGGCGGCACCTTACGTCGTCGCCGAGATCGCGCTCGGTCACCTGACCATCATCCCGGGCTTGCGCTTCGAGCCGACCTGGATCGACGGCGACCACACGCTGCCGCGTTCGTCGCTGCCGCCCATCGGGTACTCGAAGCTGACGCTGACGCGCACGCCGCTGCCGGGCGCGCTGGCGTACGCGCCGCACCCGCGCCTGGCCCTCAGCTATCGCGCAGCGCCGCGCCTGACGTTCACGGCGGCCGGTGGCGTCTACGGCCAGCCGCCCAGCCCGGAGGACATGAGCCCGGTGTTCGGCAACCCGTCGCTCGACATGCTGCGCGCCGAGCACGTGTCGGGGGGCTTCTCGTTCAAGCTACGCCCGACGCTGACCTTCGAGGCGGTCGGCTTCTACAAGCGCCTGCACGAGCTGGTCTCGCGCAACGAGGCGTCGTCGCCGGCGCTGGGGCAGGCGCTGACCCAGGACGGCACGGGCCGCGTCTATGGCGCGCAGGTCCTGCTGCGCCAGGAGTTGCTACATGGTTTCTTCGGCTGGGTGACGTACACGCTGTCCAGGAGCCAGCGTCGGGATCACGCCGATCGCGACTATCGCCTGCTGGACTACGACCAGACCCACGTGCTGGCGGTGCTGGCCAGCTACGACTTCGGCAGGGGCTGGCAGGTCGGCAGCCGCTTTCGCTACGCGACCGGCGCGCCGCGTACACCGGTGGTGACGCCGTCGCTGCTGAACAACAACACGGGGCTCTATGAGCCGAACTTCGGCGAGCAGAACTCGATCCGGATCCCGGCCTTCTATCAAGTGGACGCCCGCCTCGAGAAGGCATTCGTGCTGGGTGGCGGCAAGTTGAGCGGCTTCCTGGACGTGCAGAACGTGACCAATCGGAAGAACCCGGAGGAGTTCTTCTACGATCCGACCTA
>JADMIO011210315.1_pt1 | contig 56044 bp, 50 predicted proteins | sample 8958161 | NCBI WGS metagenome assembly JADMIO01 (sample SAMN16585339, study PRJNA669376) | soil metagenome | isolation source: Crop rotation soil | place: USA: Cullars Rotation, Alabama | collected 2011
GCGACAACTTGTCCACGTGGAATTCTAAGCTTAGGATCCCAATGTGCTGGAAAGCCTGTTGCGCCATGGTCAGTTGGGCGTCGCCTGTGCCCGGAGGCATGTCCACCACCATGACGTCGAGCGTTCCCCACTCGACTTCGCGCAGCATTTGTGTAATCGCCGACATCACCATCGGCCCACGCCAGATCATTGGCGTCTCTTCGTCGATCAGAAAGCCGATCGACATCACGCTCATGCCGTAGCGTTCGATCGGAATAAGCCGCGTGCCGCCGATCGTCTTCGGCTTTTCCTTGATGGCGAGCAGCTTCGGCAGCGAAGGGCCGTAAATATCCGCGTCGAGGATGCCAACCTTCAATCCGAGGTCACGCAAGCCAAGCGCGAGATTGACCGCCGTAGTGGACTTGCCGACGCCACCTTTGCCGGAAGCAACCGCAATAATGGATTCGACACCCGGTATGCCGGGCCGAGTCTGCCCACCGCCGGGGCCGTGCGAGTGACCGTGCGAATGGCCCGCAGGCGCTGGTCGTGCACCGCGCCCTCCTCCACTTCCCGGTTGCGGGCGCGCCGCCCCACCGTCGCGCTCGGCGGTCAAAGCCACCATGGCCGACGATACCCCGGCCAACGCGCGCACAGCATCCTCGGCGTGCTTACGCACGCCCTCCCAAGTTTTGACCGCGCCAGCATCCACCGTGAGGGAAAAGAAAACCTTGCCGTCAGTGACGACAACTTCCGACAGTGTGCCGGTCTCCGACAGCGGCGTCCCATCGGGCGCCGGCACTTTCGCCAACGCCGCCATAACCTGATCCTTGGTCACCGCCATCACGCACATCCTTTGCCTTGTGACGCGTCACCATATAGGAATTGCGGGTCCGCAGAAAAAGCATTCGGAGGAAGCGATGGCTAAAGTGGCATTTCTCGGTCTCGGCGTGATGGGCTATCCAATGGCCGGGCACCTGAAAAACAAAGGCGGCCACGAGGTCACCGTTTACAACCGTACGGGAGCCAAAGCGGACAAATGGGCCGCGCAATATGGCGGCAAAACCGCACCGACGCCGAAGCAGGCCGCCGCCGGGCAGGATTTCGTGATGTGCTGCGTCGGCAACGACAATGATCTGCGCGAAGTGACGCTGGGCAAGGACGGCGCTTTCCAGGCGATGGACAAGGGAACGGTGTTTGTCGATCACACCACCGCCTCGGCCGAGATCGCCCGCGAACTGTTCGATGCTGCGAAGAAGAGCGGTTTCGACTTCGTCGACGCGCCGGTGTCGGGCGGACAAGCCGGCGCCGAAAACGGCGCCCTGACAGTGATGTGCGGCGGCGAAGATGCACCATTCGGCCGCGCGGAGAAGGTTATCGCAGCTTACGCCAAGGCCTGTAATTTGATGGGCAAGCCGGGCTCCGGCCAGCTTGCCAAAATGTGCAACCAGATCTGCATTGCAGGTCTGGTGCAGGGTCTCGCTGAAGCGGTCCACTTCGCCAAGAGGTCCGGTCTCGACATCGAGAAGCTGATCGCCACCATCTCAAAGGGTGCGGCACAATCGTGGCAAATGGAAAACCGCTACAAGACCATGGCGGCCGGCAAATACGACTTCGGCTTCGCCGTCGACTGGATGCGCAAGGATCTAAGCATTTGCCTCGGTGAAGCGCGCAAGAACGGCGCCCACCTCCCCGTCACCGCTCTGGTCGATCAGTTTTATTCCGAGGTGCAGAAGATGGGCGGCAAGCGCTGGGACACGTCGAGCCTGCTGGCGCGCCTGGAAAGGTAACCGGCGTCACGCCGAAGCGCTCGGCCGCGCCGAGATCTCGGCGTGCCAGCGCTTCACGTTCGCGAGGTCCGGCATTTCCACTCTAGCCGGCTTCATGAAATCGATCGCAACCTGCGCGGTAATGTCGGCAACGCTGTAGGTCGCGCCGGCGACAAACTTGTTGCGGGCAAGCTGGTCGTCGAGAATTTTCAGGAACGCGCCGACCCGTGGCCGGTTCGCTTCTCCCCAGGCCGGCACCTGCGGTACTTCGAGCTCTTTCATCGCAGGATGCAAATGGCGAAATACGTTCGCCACATTGGCAAGCAGATTGATCTCGCAACGCCGGTTCCACATCTCGACGAGAGCGATGCCTTTGGCGCCGACACCGAATAACGGCGGGTCAGGTTGCAAGGCCTCGAAGTAGCGGCAGATCGCGATCGACTCGGTGAGCACGCTGCCGTCATCTAGTTGCAGCGCGGGCATGCGCTGCAACGGATTGATGGCGGTGAATTCCGGGGTTTTGTGAGCGCCGGCCATCATGTCGACCTGCTCGGTCGGAACGCTGATACCTTTTTCGGCGAGGAAGATGCGGGTCCGCCGCGGATTAGGTGCCCGGCCGCTATCGTAAAGCTTCATCGGTCCCTCGCTCGATTTTGTCGCAAGCAGCGAAACATCCGCAAAATGGCCTGTCAAAGCGGCGGTTAAGATTGGTTAACCAGTGATTTTCATTCGCTCTTAAGGTTGGTCTTAAGGATTTTGCGCGACTTTGCGGCCAAGTTCCATCGTAGCAGTCGCGTTGTAATGACCATCCCCAACGAACAACCTGATCTTGCCGTCCCGTCCGAAAGCTCGCCGGTGCGCAGGCGGCTGGCCGCACAATATGTCCGCGACGCTCGCGATCGGCTGATCTCGACCACCGGCACTCGCCCCGCATTCGATCTTGAACTGCTGCGCCAGTATGCGCAGAACCGGCTCTCCGCCTCGCTGGTCATCTTGCTGCTGGTCGCCACCATCGGCTTCCTGTCCAGCCTGTGGACGGGAGCCGTAACCGCCGGCGCCTGGACCGCCTCGGTGCTGGTCATCCACGCCGTCATCATCACCAAGTGTCGCCAGTTTCTCGCCGAGACGGCAAACGAGTCAGGCGCGCGCCGCTGGCGTCTACGCTTCATTGTCCTCGAATTGTTCTACGGCCTGGCCTGGATGTTCATCCTCATCCACCCGGTCGGCGTCGACGAAAGCTCCGGCACCTTCATGCTGTTTGTCATGCTGCTGGTGGTCGCCGTCTCCAGCATGCTGGCGTCAAGCCTGCCGATGGCGGTGTTCGCCGCAACGTTTCCAGTTACCGCAGCGATCGCCCTCGACTTTGTGCTGCAAGGCTCTTTGCGTAACTACATCCTCGCCATCATGGCGGCGACCGCGCAGGCCTATTTCGCAGTGCTGGCATACCGGCTTTATTCGACCACACTGGCGACGCTAGTCGCACGCGCGGAGAAAGATGCACTGATTGGCGAACTGGAACAGGCCAAGGCGATTTCCGACGAGGCGCGTCAGCGCGCCGAAGCCGCCAATATTTCCAAATCGCGCTTTCTCGCCCAGATGAGTCACGAGCTTCGCACGCCGCTTAACGCCATCCTCGGGTTTTCTGAAGTGATGAAGACTGAAGTATTCGGCGCGCATTCGGTTTCGGCTTACAAGGAATACTCCGCCGACATCCATAATTCCGGCGTGCATCTGCTCGGTCTCATCAACGAAATCCTCGACCTGTCGCGCATCGAGGCGGGCCGCTACGAGCTCAACGAAGAATCAGTCTCGTTGGTGGCCATTGTCGAAGATTGCCATCACCTGCTTAAGTTGCGCGCGGCCAATCGCGGCATCACCATCCACGAAATGTTCGAGGCCGAACTGCCGAGCATCTGGGCGGACGAGCGCGCGGTGCGCCAGATTTGCCTCAACCTGCTGTCGAACGCCATCAAATTTACCCCACAAGGCGGCGAGATCTGGCTCAAGGTCGGCTGGACCGCATCGGGCGGCCAATACATGACGGTTAAGGACACCGGCCCTGGCATTCCGGAAGAAGAAATCCCCATCGTGCTGGCCTCGTTTGGCCAAGGCTCGAACTCGATCAAGTCCGCCGAACAGGGCGCCGGCCTTGGCCTACCGATCGCCAAGAGTCTGGTCGATCTCCACGGGGGCAGCTTCGTGCTCAAATCGAAGCTGCGCATCGGCACCGAGGTGGTGGTGACGTTCCCGCCCGAACGCGTCGTCGCGGCGATGGCTCCCATGGAAGCGCCGCCGACCGCGCCGGCGCCGGGCGAGCCTATTCTCAGCCCGGAAGAAAAGCTGCGGCTGACCCGCCGGCCGTTGTTCCGCGCCGGGACCTGACCGCGTCCTTGGCATCGATTGCGTTCCCGCCGTTGATCTCTATGTTGCGTCGATTCATTCCCGAAACCACGATGCCCGCCATAGAAACTCCCTGCGTCAATGTTTGCACGCTCGACCCGAGGACGGATCGTTGTCTCGGTTGCGGGCGCACTGTCGCGGAAATTGCACGCTGGACCCGCATGAGCCCGGCCGAGCGGACCGCGATCATGGCCGAATTGCCGCTACGGCTCGGCATCGTGCGGTCGGCGCCGACCGCCGTGAAAGCGGAGTGACGCCGTGAGCCGCAGACTGCTTTGGTCGTTGGGGCTTGGGATCGCCCTGTTGCTCGCTGTGTTGTTCGCCAGCAAGGATCAGGACGCTATCGCCAATGTACTGAGCAATGACACCTCGTCGCTGGTCATTAAAGTGACGATGGCCCTGTTCGTCGGCGGGCTCGCCTTGAGCATGTTTCGTGACAAGTTTTCGCAAGCGCTGGAAGCGGCGATGTTCTGGCTCGTCATCGGCTTGCTCCTCGTGCTTGGCTACACCTATCGCCACGATCTCAAAGCGATCGGCGACCGTGTGCTCGCTGAGCTGATTCCCGGCAGGGTCGCCACAATGGGACAGACTGTCGAAATCGTGCGCGGTCAGTCCGGCGACTTTTCCGTCAATACCAGCGTCAATGGTGCCCGCATCGCGATGGTGCTGGACACCGGGGCCAGTTCCGTGGTGCTCACGCAGGACGCCGCCAAAGCAGCAGGCCTCCCAATCGAGGTCCTCGCCTATACGGTCAACGTCGACACCGCCAATGGCCGCACGCACGCGGCTCCGGTGACGCTCGATCGCGTGGCGATTGGCGGCCTGACCGAGCGAGGCGTGCCCGCCCTCGTCGCGCAACGCGGCCAGCTCAAAAATAGCCTGCTTGGCATGAGCTTCCTCAACCGGCTGGAAAGCTGGGAAGTGCGCGGCGACCGGCTACGCATGCGCGGCGCGCCTTGAATAAACCGCGCTAGATCAAAGTCGCGATAAATCGCGCCGAGACCAACAGCAGGAATATCCCGAAGGCAATTTCCAACTGGCGGCGCGGCAGCCAGTGCGCCAGCCGAACGCCGTATCCGGTCATGAAGCTCGACACCGGCGCCATCAGCGCGAAGCCGATTACGGAGATATATCCGAGCGACACCGGCGGAAGTTGCTGGATGTGGGGCCAGCCGGCAATGGCATAGCCGAGCGCGCCAACGATCGTGATCGGCACGCCGATACCCGCTGACGTCGCGACCGCGCGCTGCATCGGCTGACCATACATCGTCAGCACGGCATTCGACACAGCGCCGCCGCTGACACCGACGAGTGACGACAACAGACCGGTAATAAATCCATAAACCGACAAAATTGCGCGGCCGGGCAAGCGATCGCTGATGTTCAAACGATCGCCGCCAAACAACATCTTTGTGCTGATGAAAATGGTGAAGACGACAAACGCGATCTTGAACACGCCGCCAGGCGCGAAGAATGCAACCACCGAACCGAGCAACACGCCGCCAATCGCCGGCAGTGTCCAGGCCCGCAACACTTGCGGGATGACCGCCCCTCTTTTCTTGTGCCCTAAATATGATCGCACCGTTGTCGGCACAATGATGGCGAGCGAAGTCCCGACGCACAGCTGCATGCGCAACGCGTCAGGCACATGAAGGAGACCGAACACTTCATAGAGAACCGGCACGATGATGCCGCCGCCGCCGATGCCGAACAGTCCAGCGAGCAATCCAGTTACGATGCCGCCAACCAATATCAGCAGCACCAGCCAGACAATCTCGGAGATCGGATATCCCAGCAGCATGAATGTTCCGGCAGTCGCGAAGGCGGCGAATTACGCGGCGATGTGCGCCATATCGGATGGCGAGTCCACCACCAAGGCCAGCGCATCAGCCATGACGGAAAGTCCGGCGCCGGGCTTGACGGCCTCCGTCGCCAAGTGGCGGCGGAATGCGCGAGCGCCCGGCACCGCCCGAAACAACCCCAGCACATGACGCGTCATGGAATGCAGGCGAACGCCTTTCGCTAACTCACGTTCAATGTAGGGTATGAACGCCAAGGCCGCGCTTTTCGCCGATTCGAACGGCACCGGCACGCCGAACAGCCGCGGGTCGACCTCGAGTAGCCGCCACGGCTCCTGATAGGCCGCGCGGCCCATCATCACCCCGTCAAGGTGCGTGAGTTGCTGCTCGGCGATTTTGAGGTCACCGATACCGCCATTGAGCACGATTTCGAGGTCCGGATGCGCCGTTTTGAGCCTGTGCACGATGGAATAGTCCAGCGGCGGCACTTCGCGATTTTCGCGCGGCGACAAGCCTTTAAGCCAGGCTTTGCGCGCATGCACAATGAGCGCGTCGGCTCCCGACGCCTTTACGGCTTCCGCGAACGCAAATAAGGAATACTCGGGGTCCTGTTCATCAATGCCAAGCCGACATTTGACAGTCACCGGGATTTTCGCCGCCGCTTTCATCGCGGCAACGCCATCGGCCACTAGCCGGGGCTCCGCCATCAGGCAGGCACCGAAGCGACCTTCCTGCACGCGGTCAGACGGGCAGCCAACGTTGAGATTGATCTCGGCATAGCCAAAGTCCTCGCCGATCCGGGCCGACTGCGCCAGCCCTGCTGGATCACAGCCGCCGAGCTGTAGCGCGACCGGCTGCTCAAAAACGTCGAAGCCAAGCAATCGCGCGCGATCTCCGCGCAGAACTGCACTGGTCGTCAGCATCTCGGTGTAGAGCAACGCGCGGCGCGTCAACAGCCGATGGAAAAACCGACAATGCCGATCCGTCCATTCCATCATTGGAGCGACGCAAAAGCGCCACTGGCTGATTTTCTTGCTTTGTTGTGATTTATCAGCCATTTGATCTTCTCAACTCCTGTTTGATGTTGTACCGTTTTATCGCATTTCGGGCCGCTTTAAACGACCAATAGACAGTGCCGTCGAACGCAAAAAGCTGGGCACTTTCACCAGATAGCGACACGTGCAACTGAGCCGCGCCGAGAGAAGATAACTTTGCGCGGCAAACGTTCATCACGGGAGACCGCTATGGCTGTTAGTCGTGGCGTAAACAAAAAAATGCTTATGGCACGCCCGAACGCTAACGGAGGCCTCAGCGATTGGGCCTATGAGCGCATTCTAGACCTCGTTCTCGAGGGAAAGTTCATTGCCGGCGCTCAACTTCAAGAGCGGCGCATCGCGGAGGCTCTAAAAATCTCTCGAACGCCAGTCCGCGAGGCCTTAAGCCGCCTCGAGGCTGAAGGGCTGGCGCGGCGTCAAGTTGGGCGGCTGATGACGGTGACTGAAATCACAGTCCAGCAGTACATCAACGTCCTAAATGTACGCAAAATACTGGAGACCGAGGCCGCTGGCCTCGCTGCCGGGCATCTCGACGCTGCCATCGTCGATAAAATCAAGAATGCAATCGAGGCCCTGATGAAAAAGGAAAATCCTACCGTTTCCGAACATTGGACAGTCGACGATCTTATCCATTCGACGATTGCTGCGGCGGCAGGAAATCAATGCCTCGAAACCACGATCCGCGATCTGCGGCGGCGCACGCGTATATTCAACACTCACCGGATACCAGACCGATTGCGACCAGGCGCGGCCGAACATCTCGCCGTGATTGACGCGGTGGCGTCTGGTAATTCATCTAAAGCGCGGGAAATGATGGCCACGCATATCGAGAACGCAAAGCAAGCGATCATCAATCAGCTCGCGACCACCGGCCGAGCCGCTTAGCGCATTTCAAGCAGTGCGGCGCACCGTCCCTGGATTTAAGCGAGATATGATTTCGTCGGTCGTTAGCACATCGCCGAAGAAATTTATGAAGTTGTTGAGGGTCGCCGCATGGTCCTCATCTGAATTAGCGGCGTTGCCGTCCGAAACCATGATCACCCGATAATCGAGCATCATTGCGTCGCGGGCCGTGGATTCACAGCACACATTAGTCACCGTGCCCGTGACCAAAATTCGTTCGATACCGCGTCCCTTCAATTGCGCGTCAATGTCCGAAGAGCCCTGAATGAAGGCGCTATACTTACCCTTCTTTACCCGAATGTCGGACGGCGACGGCTCAAGGTTTGGATAGAGTTCGAAACCTTTTGCGCTTTCATCGAGATGCGCGATCCGCGTCTGCGCGATCTCGGGCTTGAGCATGAACTTATGATGGTTCGCCCATTTCTTTAGTGCCTGCACCGAGGTTGTCTGCACCCACGCCACCGTACCGCCTGCGGCGCGAAGCGAGTGCGCAAGCCGATTGATGTTGGGAACGATCTCGCGCGCCATGGGCGTTTCGAGCGGAAAGCCCTTGGCGACGTAATAGTTCTGCATGTCGACCACGACAAGCGCGGTATGCGCCGCATCGATAGTGTCGTGACTAATCAGTTTTCCCTGCCGGCGGATCACCCGCTCCCTGATTGCGGGAGGGATAACGTATGGATGCATCGCGGCCTCCGTATTCAGACAAAATCGCTCGGACCATCCGCGGCTAGCGCCGCAAATGGTCCGCGCGTCGTAAGGCTTGCTCGACTAGGGCTTGTACTCCCGGGCCTGTTTCCGAACAGCCTCGGCATCGAAATTGTTAAACTCATCAATAAACTCGTTACTGACGAGCTGATTGACGTCAACTTTGGTGTTCAGCCCAGTGGGCTGATCACCTACTGGAGTGGTCATGATGGTCTGCAACCGTTCCCAACCGCCGATATCATGAAAGCCATACTTTCCCGGCTTGCGCGGGTTGGTAGCTTCCAGCGCGGCGCCGAAGAAGGTCTTGGTGTAAGCCGCGTCGGTCTGCTCCTGCGGAGCCACTTTCTTCATGATCGCGATGGCGGCGTCGGGATTGGCGTGCGCAAACACAGTCGCCTTCGCCAACGCGCGGCCGAACCCGATGATGTAACGACGATCGCGTTTCAGAACATCGTCCGATACAACCGTCGTCTCCGAGGCAAGCTGGATTGCATCGTCGCAAGAGATGCACCTGAGCTTGATCCCGGCCGCCTCGACCCCTACCGCGTTGTTCCAGGAGATATTGATGGCGTCGACCTGGCCTTCCTTGAGCGCTTGGGCCTGCACAGCCATATTAAAGCCAAGCGCAATAACCTGAACGTCCTTACGCAGGATCAAACCAACCTTCTGCAGTAGCCCGGCGAGCAACGGCAGATCACCACGTGTAAGGTCGATGGTGCCAACCTTCTTGCCGCTCATATCGGCGAGCTTTTTGATCGGGCTATTCTCCGCGACCTTCAAATCAAAGGTGTTCTTCGTGAGGAAGTCATACACGGCCTTGTATTTCACGCCCTCGGCAAAACCCAGGAGGGTATTCGGCGCCAGGACCACGCCGATCTGCGCGTTGCCAGCCGCCACCTGCTGCACGACGGCGCTACTGCCGTTCGCAACCTGCAGATCAAGCTCGATGCCCTCGCTTTTGAAGTAGCCAAGCTGGTCGGCCAGGCTGATAGGGTAAAACGTGATGCCGACCTTGAACGGTAGCAGTACGGTGAACTTCTTCATCGGAGGCGCTGCGGCCGGTTGTGCCTGCGCAATCCTGATGAGATTGGCTTTTTCGCTCGTGACGTTGTCCGAGTTTTGCGAGGTCACTGAAAGCGTGGCGCGAGCGGCAGTTGGCTCTTCGCGGGCCGTCGCAGGCGTTATTGCTGTCCAAGTGGTCAGCGCTAAAGCGGATAGTGCGGATACAATCAGACTACGATGCATGGCTTCCCTCTCCCATTTAATCCCCAACGATTGTCGATTTGCTCATTCCGCGAATGAAGTCGCCCGCCCGTTGCCCCTTAGCCGGTGAACTGGCTATGCCGCCAAAACACCAGCTTGCGGTCGAGATATTCCATGATGCCGTACAGCAGCATTCCCAGAGCCGAAACCACGATAATCACCGCAAAGACCAAGTAGGTCTTGAGCTCAAAACTAAACGTGACGATGAGCGTGCCTAGGCCGTCTTTCGCCGTCACGAACTCGGCAACTAAGGCGCCGACCAAGGCGAGCGTTAGCGACGTCTTTAGGCCGGCAAAGATGCCAGGCAGTGCTGTCGGCCACGCGAGCTTCCAGAAGGTCTGGCGCCGCGACGCCACCATGGAGCGCATCAACAACATGGCGTTTTCCTCGACCGACTCCAAACCAACGATAGTGTTGATGACGACGGGGAAAAACGAGATCGCGATGGCCATAACGATCTTGGATTCGATCCCCAATCCGAACCACGTGATGAAAATAGGAGCCAACACGACCTTCGGCATTACTTGAAACGCCACCACGTAGGGGTAAGCCACTTCCTTGAAAAGCGGCATATTGACCATGGCGATTCCGAGCACGATCGCAGCGACGCTGCCGACCCCGAACCCAATCAAGGTTTCCGCTGTCGTGAGCCAAACATGCAGAGGAAACCACGGCGCTGTTAGCAAGATCACTAGGCCGTCCCAAACGCGCGACGGCGGCGGCAACACGATCGGCGCCACCAACCCGGCGCGGCAAACGAGTTCCCACATTCCGATGAGCACTGCGAAGCTAACAGGCGACAGAATGATGCCTGGGTGGTTGTGAAACAGAATATACAACCGTCCAGGTTGGCGCGGAACGCTTGGGCTCTGCTGTGCCGAGATGGGTCCTTTGACGCGATCTGTGCTCATTGGGCGAGCCCCAAGGATTCCCGCACCTCGAAAGCGAAACGCGCGAAGTCTGGAGACTTCATCATTTCGATCGTGCGTGGGCGCGGCAGCGGCACATCGATCACTGACAAAACCCTCCCCGGCCCGGTCCCCATCACAACGATTTTGTCGGAAAGAAAGACCGCCTCAATGATGCTGTGTGTGACGAAAACAACTGTCTGGCCTCGTTCTCCCCAGATGCGAAGCAGTTCGAGGTTCATTCGCTCACGTGTAAACTCGTCAAGCGCCCCGAACGGTTCATCCATCAGGATGGTCTGCGGATCGGTCATCAGCACACGGCTTAAAGCAGCGCGTTGTTGCATGCCTCCCGACAGTTCCCGCGGGTAAGCGTCGGCCCGGCCCTCGAGGCCAACCAGACGCAAGATCTGTTCGCCCTTCTTGATCGCGCTTTGCCGGTCCAATCCGAAAATCTCGATGGGCAAGAGAATGTTTTCCAAGACGGTACGCCATGGGAAGAGCACCGAGGTCTGGAACATCATGCCAATATCGCGGCGCGGGCCGTCGATATTGCGACCCCCGACCTTTATTTGGCCGGTGGTCGGCTCCATCAGGCCGCCTATAAGTTTTAACAGAGTGGATTTGCCGCAGCCGCTCGGGCCGACAAAGGACACAAATTGTCCCGGTTCGATGGTGAGGTCGACGCTGCGCAACGCCTCGAAGGTCGGCATACCCAGCCGCTGGCGAAACGACTTGCTGATGTTCGCAATTTCGATTCGGTCGGCACGCGCAGCGAAGCTCTGTCCCGAAACCACTGCATTGGAGTTGACGGCTGGTGACTGCATTGGCCTCGCCGGCGGGGCGGCCCATCCGCCGTTGTTGATGATATCAGACCTTTGACTGGCAGCGGGAGAACCCATTGTCACACCGTTCTTTGAAACTCACGCAGGGTTTGCATCTGGCTCTACGCTACCTTTGCAGGTGCCGCCTCGCGATCATTCAACTTCCGTTCCAGCCGGCCGATAAGCCAATCGAGTTCGTTGTGGTCGTCCCGGGTTAACTTCGTACCTGGAGCGCGCACGAAGCTGCTCGCGATGATCCCGCGGCGACGGAGGATTTCCTTGCGTAAAGCTAGCCCAAACCCTGGCTGCATTTCATGTCGCACCAAGGGCAGATACACATTGAAGAGATCTTCGCCGGCTGCAGCTTCATTGCGAGCGAACAGCTTGCAAACTTCGACCAGCATCTCCGGATAGGCAAAACCGGTCATGGCGCCGTCCGCACCGCGCGCGAGCTCCTGCGGCAAGTACAGACCACCATTGCCGACCAAAATACTGGTTCTGCGATGAGCGCCGTTTGCAAAGCCTTGCTTAAGGCGCGTCAACTTGGCCAAGCCCGGGCAATCCTCGTGCTTGATGACAACGACCTGCGGGCACTTATCGATAATCTCTTCGATGGCCGGCACAGAAAAGTGCACGTTCGTTCCGACCGGGTAATCCTGCAGAACAATCGGGACGTCGCCAAGCAAATCACAGACGCTCTTGAAGTACCCGGTAATCTGCTCGTCGTTACGCAACGTTGAGATCGGCGCCACCATGACGCCCGCCGCGCCTTCGCCCATTGCAAATTTGGTGAATTGTTCCAGCGGCAGAAAACCCGGATTGCTGACGCCGACGACAACGGGAACACGTCCAGCCACACGTCCAAGAATTCGGCGAGTCACAATCTGGCTTTCTTCCTCCGAGAGCTTGGTCGCCTCACCCATCATTCCGAGGATGGTCATCCCCTCGACACCGCAGGACAGGTAGAAATCCACCATCCGGTCAGTTGAGGTGAGATCGAGCGCGCCATTTTCTGCAAATGGCGTTGCAGCGATGACGTAAATGCCTTTTGCCGATTCATCGAGTTTGGCGGTCATACGTTTCTCCCGGCTACTCGTGTGTATACCACCGGTCGACCACGACGTCCATGCTGCAATTGGGGATAATTGATCACGTCAAAACTTAAGCAGGAGTCGTGCCACGGGCGAGGTATCGGCCGTCGCCCGGTTTTCCCGTCACGCGAATGCCATCCCACACTAACGCACCGCGCAGAAACGTCCCGGCGACGCGCACTCCAAATCGCTCCCCGTCGAACGGGCTCCATTTCAGCCCGTCCAGCGCCTGGTCCGCTTGATAGGTCGATCCGGCCGGATCCAGGATTACAATGTCAGCGTCTGCCCCTTCTTTAAGCGCGCCCTTGCGCGGCCACAGGCCAAAGAACTTGGCCGGCCGCTCGCTGAGATATTTGGCGACAAACTGAGCGGGATCCTTCCGACGCGCGCTGGCGTCCGTGAATAAGGCCGGCAATAGCGTTTGAAGTCCCGGGATTCCTGCCACGGCTTGAAAGATGGATGGAAAGGATTTGCGTTCGATCGGCCAGGCACTGTGATCGGAGGACACAAAATCGATTCCGCCGCGATCAAATTCTTCCCACAGTTCATCTCGCACGTTTGCCCGGATCGGAGGATTGACCTTCATCAGCGCCCCGAGCCGAGCCGTATCGGTGGCAGCATCAAAATGCAGATAGTGGACGCACATTTCACCGGTCGCCCGGGCGCCGGCGGCCTGATACTGGCGAACCATTTCGAAGCCGCGTGGCGTCGAGATATGGACGATATGGACGTGCGCGCCGGTCGATAAACCCAGCTCCAGGAATGCGGCAGTCGCCACCATTTCTGCGACCTCCGGACGACTCGGGCTATGGAACTCCGGACTCGTTTGACCCGCCGCGATGTGTCGCGCAACTCGCGATTTTACTATTTCCTGATCTTCATTGTGCAGGCCGATCGGCAAGTCCGTTGGCGCGAGCGCTTCTAGGAGATCAAGCGCATGCTCGTTAGTGATGCGAGGGAATCGTGTTGGATGATTCTCAAACGACGAAATCTTGAAAGCGCAGACGCCGCCCTCGGTCAATCGCCGGACGTCGTCGATTGAAGGGACTGACGCCACGGTCCCGTACAATGCGACGTCGGCATGTGAATATTGCTTTACTGCGGCGATCTTCTGATCGAGGATTTCACGTGTGTGGACCGGCATCGGCTCGTCGTATGGCATATCGACAATTGTCGTAACGCCTCCTGCCACTGCCGAACGGGTCGTTTGTTCCAGGCCAGGAAAACCGAATTGACTGCCGGCGTGGGTCTGTCCGTCGATGGCTCCCGGCATGATCAGGAATCCCCTCGCGTCATGCTCCCGCTTGGCTTTTGGCGGCGTTGACGAACCAATCGCCGAAATTTTGCCTTGCCCGACGGCAACCCATCCGTTGTGAACTGTGCCAGTCGGCGTGACGACATCGCCGTGTATGATCAAATCCACTTCATTCATCGACGCCACTCCCGCAAATTAAATTGCTCGGATCATGCCACCATCAACGCGGATGATTGAGCCCGTGACATAGCTTGCCGGCTTTCCTGCAAGAAAAGTAACGACCGAGGCAAACTCGTCGATTTCACCGTAGCGACCGGCCGGAATGTTGGCGATCGACGCCTTGCGGACCTCCTCCAACGGCTTTTGATTTTTCGAAGATGCCGCCTGGTCCAACTCGGCAACGCGGTCGGTCGCAATGCGACCTGGCAAGACAACATTGACCGTGATCCCGTCGGCAGCCACCTCGGCCGCAAGTGTCTTCGACCAAGCGACCACCGAAGCCCGAAGTGCATTCGATACCGGAAGATTTGGTATCGGCTGGACCACGCCGCTGGAAGCGATCGTCACTACCCTGCCCCATGTCTTATTGCGCATGACGGGGAGCAGATGGCGCGTAATTTCGAAGATCGGTGTCACCATCGCGGCAAACTCGGCGTTCCACTCGGCGAGAGCTACACTTGACGCGGCGCCGGGCCGCGGGCCGCCGCTATTGTTTATGAGAATGTCGATGCCGCCGAGCGAGGTGGTAAAGGCAAGCACCTTCTCAACATCGGCGACGTTGCCGAGATCGGCCTTAACGAAGCTCGCGCGGCCACCGCCCTTCGCATTTATTGCCGACGCGGCTTGATCGAGACGAGGCTGGTCGCGGCCTACGAGGGTAACATTCACGCCTTCGGCAGCCAGCTTTTGCGCAACCCCTAACCCCAGCCCTCGGCTTGACCCCAATACCAACGCCGACTTTCCTTCAATTCCAAGATCCATAATCAGCCCTGCTTTTTCTGGAGCGCGCCAACGCTTTTGCAGATGCCGAGACGAACCTGGCCTACGGCCATGGCCACCGCCGCCTGCGTCGGCTCGACAACGGGGATCCCGACTGCGCTTTCGAGCGGAGCGCGAAACTGGGCCATACCGGAGCAGCCCATCACAATCACATCGGCACCGTGGTTATCGCGCAGCGTCCGTCCACACTCGGTCATCCTTGCCAGCGTACGTTGGGCATCGGCGAGGCCAGCGACGTCAATGTTTATGGACAAATCGGCGGCCAGACGATCGCGAACGCCCATTGCACCGACGTATCTCAGATGACGCGGGATCGACGCCGGCAAGATGGCGATGATGCCGAAGCGCTGACCCAAAGTCAGCGCATTGAGAATACCGGATTCCGCGATGCCGAAGACCGGCCGCGCACTCTGCTCTCGCAAAGAGTGCAGCCCCGGATCAGAAAAACAAGCAATGACAAAGGCCGCCGCGCGATTTTCTAAATTGGCCGCGCGCTTGAGCAGCGGACCTATAACGCCGTCGACATCGCGTTGAGATTGGATCCCCGGCGGCCCCTCTTCCAGTGTCAGGCATTCGATCTCTGGACCGTCACTTGATCGTAGTGGATCAACGGCGCGGTCGATGGAAGCCGTGATCGAAGTGCTGGAATTCGGGTTAATGACAAAGACGGTCGAGCCCGCGTTGCGCATTACATCGTCCCCAACCGCCACCTTACAGGTCCAGCACCAGACGCCCGCCAATAGCGCCAGAGCAGCAAATCATCATTTTTTTGTTCGACGCCTTTTCCCGAGCCGACAACACCTTATCGCGATGATCGGGTGTGCCCTCCAACACCACAGTCTCGCATGTACCGCACACACCTTCCTGACATGAGTGCGCCACATTGAGGCCGTTCTCGAGCAGCGTCGCCAGGATGGTTTGTTCCGGCCGAACCCACAACGTCTTCTTGGTGCGCGCCAACACCACCTCGAAACCACCTTCGGCCTTAGGCGTGTCCGACGAAAAGTATTCTACGTGGACCGTATCGGTGGGAAGCCCCGACGTTGCTTCCTCGAATACCTTGAGCATTCCTACCGGGCCGCAGCAATAAAAATGCGTTCCGGCGGGTTGTGCTTTGACGATCGCCGGTAAGTCGAACATCTGAAATCCGGGCTCCTGATCAAACGTTGTCGTCAGCCGATCAGAGGTCCCGTTTGTAAGATGCGTCAACTCTCTCAGGAAAGCAGCGCGTTGCCGCGTTCGGCAGGCGTAATACAGGCGCCAGTCCCGGTTGAGCTCGTCGAGCCTCTTGATCATGCACAAAAGCGGCGTGATACCGATTCCCCCGCCGAGAAAAACACTATGGGCCGCGTCTTCGATCAGCGCGAAAGTATTAGTGGGGGCGGTGACTTCCAATATCGTGCCCGGACGAACTGCGTCATGAATATATTTTGAGCCACCCCGGCTTTTCTCATCGCGGTTGACGGCGATCACATATCTGTCGCGGTCGTCCTGACGATTGGTCAGCGAATAGCTCCGGCTGATATCGCCCGGCAAACTCAGATCGATATGCGCACCGGCTGTGAAGGGGGGCAGCGGGCTCCCATCAAGGGCCTGCAGTTCGAAGGAAAGCACGCCATCCGCCTCGTAGCGGACGGCGTGAACGCGAACCTTAATCTTTGCCTTCTCCATAACGTTCCGCAACGGCCGCGTCGCCAAAGACGCCGGGCATCCGCGTTTGCCTATTCCGCCGCGACTTGAGTTTGCACAGGACCAAATTTCTCGGTCATCACCTTCTCATAGGCGTCGAGCCAATCGACCCCTTTCGGCACAAGCACGTCACCTCCGCGGGCATGCTTTGCGAGCTCGGGCTCGGTCAGCACTTTCGGCAGCTTGCCGCTTTGCTTGTATTCGCGAATTGCATCCAGCATCGCGCGTCGCGTGATCATGACCATACGGTCACTCGAACCCAGATGCTCGCGCGTGCGGTCGATAATGGGACCCATGCTCTCTTGGATCATCTGATCCTGCAGCGGCACGCCGATCACGCCCGAGTAGCTTTCGCCGCGTTGCTGCATTCCGCGATCGACCATGTAATCGTTGCTGCGATTACGAACGGGCCGCCAACGCCCCATCCAGTCATCTGTGCGCGGCATGTATTCCATCGGACGCGCAAGGCCTGCTACGGGCGTCCCATCGGCATACGACATCTGCTTTTGCTTACCCGACGCCCGCTGCGCGTCCATGTTGAAGATCATGGTGTTTTCGTCGTCGATCGGAACCCACGCATTGGCGGACATGTTTCGCTCATAGCGGTCGCTCGGGTAGCAAACCCAAAACGGAAACACGAAATGTGCAAATCGATGATGGTCGAAGCCCTCCATCGCCGCTCGAGACGCCGCGTACATGGTGCCATATGAGGTAGCGGTGACGCTGATTTCCGGCTGTCGATTCTTGACTATGTAAGTGTGCGTATCATTGGGATCCATGCGGCTCGCATCGACGGATCCTCCATGCAGAAAACCCAGATGTGAAGTGTCGATGTCGCCTTCCAGAGCCTGCAGCCAATTACAATCGCGCTGAATCAACGCGATGTTGCGATCGTTGGGCTCCGCCGTCGTAACTTCGATCTGCGGAAGCGGCGGCGGCGCCGCCTGCTGTTCGCCCATGTAAACGTAAACCAAACCACCCTGCTCGGCCGTCTTATACGCGATCGCCCTCGTTCCGGCAGGATACTTGTTCTTGTCAGGCAGGTTCGGCTGGTCGAGGCACTTGCCTTCGACGTCAAATTTCCAGCCGTGATAAACGCAGCGGATGCCGTGCTCTTCGTTGCGACCGAAGAACAGCGAAGCGCAACGATGCGGGCAACGATGATCCATGATCCCGACGCGACCGCCGGTGTCGCGGAAAGCAATCAGCTTTTCACCGAGCAGCATCAAACGAGTCGGCGCCGCATCCGCTACCAGTTCGGAGGACAGGCACGCCGGCACCCAGAATTGCCGCATAAAGTCTCCCATAAGGGTCCCGCGGCCAACACGAACAAGCGCTTCGTTTTCTGCTGCAGTAATCAAGTTCGATCTCCTTCTGCGAGCCTCAAGCCGGCAACCTGTCAACTTTCGACAATGATGCCCGCTTTGGCCATGTTTTTTAACGAAGCAGCGAGCACCGGGCGCGTCGCGGCAGCGTCGGCCATCGGCGTTTCAAGAAACTGGTTCGGCGGGTAGAAAGACGCCGATGCGAAGAACGGCCGGTACATTTCCCAGCGAGCGCGCAAAAGCGGATTCGCGGTTCCGGTGTCTTTCTTGCGAGCGGCGCGCAACTCTTCGATATCGATCATCGCGGAGACGCTGATCTTCTCGCGATCGTCATCCTCGTAAGCCAATGTGCGGCCGAGATAGTCGATGATATGGGACCGGCCACCACGGATAGAACCATCGAAAGAAAAGCCAATACCTTCGGCGACGTTGGCGCTGATCACGAAGACCATATTCTCGGCGGCGCGAACCACTTTGGCAGCTTCCTGCGCGGGTCGTCGCGGCGAATTGGTGGGGTGCAATATCACCTCGGCGCCCTGCATCATATAAACACGGGCGACCTCTGGAACGTTGATTTCTCCGCACGCGATCATCGCGATGCGGCCAAGCTCCGTCGTGACGACCGGAAACACCTCCTCCATCGAGTGCCGGGCAAGATAGGCATCCATGAAATCATGCGGCGAAGGGAACGCCGCGGTGTTGATCCGCCGATACCGCAGAATCACGTCGCCACTCGGCGCGATCAGGAAACACGTATTGAAATACCGGCCCGGCCATTCAGGATCGGAGTCGAACTGATGCCCGCCAATATAGATGTTTTTTTCTTTGGCCAGTTTCTGGAACGGTTCGGTAATCGGCCCCGGAATTGGATAGCACGCGCGCTCGATCCATTGCGAAACCGGCAAACCGTGCGGCGGTCCCTGCAGCGCAAACTCGGGCATCAAAACCAAACGCGGCGGCGTATCGCTCTCAGTCGCAGCGTGGATCAGCTTCAAGGCGTTCTGAATGTTCGCCTGGATGATGGACCATGCGGCCGACTGGTCGTTTCCTTTGACCGACAGGTTGCTGACGGTCTGGATACAGGTAGCTCTCCAAGGGGCAATTGCCATTCAGCATGGTCCTGATGCCGGAGCGGTGATTGTAGCCGAGGGGCCACTTTTGCGTAACCTCAATAAAGTGAGGGCCCCGATGCAAAACTTAGAACATCGCCGCGGCCGATTTCATCGGCGTTCCCCGGGCGCCCAATGCTCTAGCGCCGCGCGGAGACTTTGCAGACATACCGATACGGCGGCCGAGGCAGTACCATCTTCGGAGATACAGCATGCCAGGGATGCCTCTTTGATGTCGGCCCCTTGGATCGGCACATAGACGAGGTCTTTCCGGATCGGATCCGGCCCAGCCTTCACGCGAAGCTGAAAACCAATACCGAATTGGCGCGCGACCAGATCGGCCATAAACTCGAAGGAGTCAGTCGATAGCGTCGAAGCAGGTCGCGCGGAGACGCGCGTGAATACCGCGTTTAGTGCATGCCGCAGTGTCGAACCTTCTGTCGGCATGATCAGGTTTTCGTCGATGAATTCCGTAACCTTGATGGATTTTCTTTTTGCCAGCGGATGGCCCTTTTTCACGGTGACGCAGGGAATGACCGGGAACGCCGCCACCTGTTGAAGGCCGCTACGTGTCCTGACGGCATAGCCGACCAATACGTCAATTTCTCCGCGCAGCAGCAGTTCTTCCAGCTGTTCGGAGCTAGCGACGTAGATTTCGAATTGGATATTGGGATGCTGGACGCGAAACTTTTGTAAGAACGATGCAAAAAATTCGCGAGCCACGGTCTCATTAATACCTACCCTGACGACACCTCGGTGTGCACCATGCAAGGTATCGATTTCGGATCGCGCGACGGAAAGCTCATTCATCGCCTTTTTAACGCGATACCGTAAGGCCTCGCCGGCCGGCGTCAGAGTTAGGCCTTGTTGACGGCGCGAAAAAAGCTTGAAGCCGAGTTCTTTCTCGAGAAGCTGGATTTGTCGGCTGATGGCTGAGGGCGCAATGTGGATTTTTTCGGCCGCCAAGCGAAAGGAACCGTACCTTGCGACTTCGTAGAAATACCGAAGAGCGCCGGTGTTAACAAAATTCGGCAGCAGTCCCAGTGTCACGTCACCTCACGTGCGCGATGGTCGTATCGAGTAAAGAGTCAAAGCCCTTAGCCAGACAGCGCGTTCGCTCCTTCTCAAGTCAGCGGCGAGAACGCTGTTGGGACAAAAAGCTCCGAACGAAGCGACAGTAGATGATCGGAACTACCCGGCGGCGGCCAGATACCTTCTTTGCTGGCGCGCCCACGCACTGCTGCCCGCTCGTCAAGACTGGCATAAGGCCAGATGTGCATTAAGCGTTGAGGGACCGTGTCGACTGACGACATGACCGTGAGCAGTTTCGAAAGCGTGGTCCGCTTGGGAAGGCCCTTATTCCAGGCATCGCTGGTCGACTGCAAGCCACCAGCCGCAACCTCATAGGTCCGTATCTCGTAAAACGGGCCGTACTTGCCCGGCTTGAGCGGCTCAACAAACGAAAGCGGCGCGAAAGCGGATTGTTCAAAACCGCCGAGCTGAGCGGCGAAGCCAAATTGATCCCCGTCGCTGGTGATCTTTTCCCGTTCAGCCATGAGCGCGCTGAGATCAGGATATTCCGCAAGAATCGCAATTCGATTGAGGGCGCCAAAGTCGCAAGTCCAGCAGCCGACGAGTTTGCCGCGCTTGAGCCGGGTCGTGACGGCATCGGACAGCTTCGGCATCACCGCTCCCAATGTGTTGGGCCGCAGCGCCAGAACGGTGAAATTATAAAGCATGTTATCTATCTCCTTGCCTTTCTTGCATACCACTGGTCGACCAAAAATCAAAATGGGCTCGCTGCTGCCTCGTTATACAGCCGCGGTCCCGCAAGCAAAAAGTGTCCGATAATTATGTCGCGATGGAGTTGACCTAGGTCACCACCTTACGACATTCCACTGCTGTCGTTGACCGCAACACGCACATTGTTCACGGCATGCAAGATGCGTTCTGGCGTTGCCGGAATATCGAGCGAGACTGGCACGCGGTGATCAACGACGCTGCCGATCGCGTCCTTGCATGCCGTCCAGATCGCGGTTGCCAAGTGGATCGGCGGCTCCCCGATGCCCTTGGAAGCGAACACGGTGGCCGCCTGGGCTGGAGCATTGTCCAGTATACGGACATTGAAGATGTCAGGGACGTCTCGACTTCCGGGTATCTTATAAGTGCTGGGCCCCACTGTGCGAAGCCGGCCTTCGCCATCCCACCACAATTCTTCGTGGACGAGCCATCCCAATCCCTGAACGAAGCCGCCTTCGATCTGCCCGAGATCGACCACCGGATTGAGCGGACGACCGCAGTCCTGCACAAGATCGGCCCGCAATACCTTCATCTCTCCGGTGAAAGTATCGATGGCAACTTCCGCCACCGCTGCGCCATAGGAAAAGTAGAAGAAGGGGCTGCCCCGCATCTTCACATTGTCCCAGACGATATCGGGCGTCTTATAGAACCCGGTCGAAGACAGCGAGACGCGGCCCATATAGCATTGCTTTGCAAGCTCTCCGAACGCCAACACTTGGTTCGAACCGGACGAACCGATATGAACCTGGTTATCGCGAAACTCGATATCCTGCTCGCGCACTCCATATTTATTCGCAGCGAATTTGATCATCCGGTCTTTGAGTGTTGTTGCTGCATTGTAAGCGGCCCAGCCATTTAGATCCGAACCGGTAGAGCCCGCTGTTGGCGAAGTATTTGGCACCTCACCGGTCGAGGTCGCGGTGATGGCTATGCGGTCGATATCGACGTTGAAAACCTCAGCAACAACCTGCGCGATCTTTACGAACAGGCCTTGGCCCATTTCGGTGCCGCCGTGATTGAGACGTATCGAACCATCGGAATAAATGTGGACTAGCGCGCCGCCTTGATTGAGATGCGCTTTGGTGAAGGAGATGCCGTATTTTAACGGAAACAATCCAAGGCCACGTTTGATAATACGACTGCCACGATTGAACGCCGCAACTTCCGCCTGACGCCGGTCCCAATCGCTGTCTGTCTTCACTTGCGCAACACAGCGCTCGATCAGATTATCTTTCAGGACCTGGCCGTACGGCGTGACGTTTGAGGTTGACTCGCCGTAATAATTCACGGCCCGCACAGCTTCGCAGCTTAAATGAAGCGAGCGGGCGATCCGCTCGATCACATCCTCCATCAGCAGGACGCCTTGCGGGCCACCGTAACCTCGGAACGCCGTGTTCGAAACGGTATGAGTTTTACAGCCGTAACCTGCAACGCGAATATTGGGAATCGAGTAGCAGTTGTCGACGTGGGTAACCGCCCGCGTCAGCACCGCCGCGGTATGGTCAAGCGTGCAACCACCGTTGGCCGCAAGCAACGCGTCAAGTGCGAGAATTCTTCCCTTCGTGTCGAAGCCCACGTCGTAACGCATCAAAAAGCCGTGACGCTTCCCGGTCACTATCATGTCAGCCGCGCGCGGAAGACGAATCTTGACCGGGGCACGAGTCTGTTGAGCAAGCACCGCGGCAACGCCGGCGAACCACGATGCATTGCTCTCTTTTCCACCGAAGCCGCCACCCAGGCGCCGGACGGTCGACGTCACCTTGTTGAGATCGAGGCCCAGCAGACGAGCGCAAACGACCTGGACTTCGGAAGGATGCTGGGTCGCCGAATGGACGAAGATGCTGTTGTCCTCGCCCGGGATCGCCACGGCAACTTGGCCTTCGAGATAAAAATGCTCCTGCCCGCCCATCGAAAGCTCGCCATGTAGGCGATGCGGGGCGCCCTTCAATGCTGCGTCGGGCGTGCCAGCTTCGAGCACAACCGGTGGACAGACAAACGATTGGCTCTCCAGTGCTTCCTTAATTCTCAAGACTGCTGGTAACGGCTCAATCACGGGCACAACCAGCTTCGCCGCGGCGAGCGCCTGATCTCTTGTGCGCGCGGCAACCGCGGCAATCGGTTGTCCGGCAAAGATCACCTCGTGGTCCGCGAACAGCGGCTCGCCTTTTCCGACCGGCGCAACGTCATTTTGTCCCGGAATGTCCGACGCAGAAATTACAGCGACGACACCGGGCGCGGCACGAGCCGCGGCCAGATCTAACGGAGCAAGTATTCCATGTGCCGTAGCGCTGAGCACCAATGCTGCATGGAGCATTCCGTGCGGCTCAGGTAGATCGTCAATATATGCCGCTGATCCGGCGACATGCTTATGCGCGCTATCGTGCGGCTGCGGAGTGCTGACGCCGCTCTTAAACCGGCCGCTCGCGTTTGGGCTGCTCATATACAATCCAAATCGAGCGGCGTTTCGGATGAGCTTTTGCCCGCCATCCGAAAATACGTTCGTAACAACAGATTTTTCGCAACGGCAAGGCGGTACTCGCGGCTACCCCGCAAATCCGTCAATGGATCAAACTCCTGCGCCAAAGTCTCGGCGGCAGCCGAAAAGGCTGCTTCATCGACCTCTCGTCCAAGCAGAGCCGCTTCCGCGCGGGTGGCGCGCTTGGGGGTCGGAGCCATGCCGCCAAAGGCAAGACGGACCCGATCGATTTTCCCCTGCGTTGTGCCCAACAGGAATGCGCTCGCAACAGTCGAGATGTCCTGGTCCCGGCGTTTGGACACTTTGTCGACGTATAGTGAACAGCCTTTGTCGAGCTTCGGGATGATGACGGCTTCGATCAACTCATCCGGCCGTAGCGCTGTACGACGATAAGCCAGGAAATAGGACTCGGCGGGAATTTCCCGCGGTCCTCCCGCTATGGAATTGAGTCGGATACGGGCGGCGGTCGCGAGCAGAACTGGCAGCATGTCGCCGATTGGAGACGCGGTTCCGATGTTTCCACCAATCGTGCCGAGGTTGCGAATTTGCACCGATCCTAAGCGGGACAAATAGGTCGCCAAATGCGGAAAGGTCCGAACCAGAACATCGGCCACCCTTGTGTAAGTAGCCGCCGCGCCGATCACGATTTTACCCGCCGTCTCGGTGCAAACCTTGAGTTCGTCGATTTCGCCCAAGTAGATGACGCGCGCGAACTTCTGCCGCTGCTGGCTGATCGCGAGATTCAAGTCGGTGCCGCCCGCGAGAACTTTGGCGTCCTGAAACCGCTGCCGGAGGTCGAGAGCGTCATCTAGCGACCTTGGCACATGGAATTCACATTCATCGGTGATGAACGATGCCGGGCTTGCCGTCGTGGCTTTTTGTAACTCGCTGCGAAGCGTTTTTTCATCGGCCAAATCACAGGGCTGTCCGATCGCTTCAACAACTGCTGACACAATGGGTCGGTAGCCGGTGCAGCGACAGAGATTACCGGCCAACGCGTCATGAATCCTCGCGCGTTCAGGAGAGCCACCTCCAGCGACGTAGCTGAAAGCCGACATGACAAATCCGGGTGTGCAAAAGCCGCATTGAGTGCCACCACCCGCAGCCAGAGCCGCTTGCACGGGATGTAATAAATCTCCACCCGCCAAGCCTTCGACAGTCCTGACACCACACCTGTCGACCTGTCCGACCGTTGTCAGACAGGCGTTGATAGCGGAGCGGCCTATACCCCGATCCGAGATCCGCTCGAGAACCACGGTACACGCGCCGCAATCGCCTTCAGCGCATCCTTCCTTCGTACCGACCATACCCTGATCTTCCCGAAGCCAATCGAGTACAGTCCGTGTCGCCGGCACCCCTGCTAGGGCGACTTCGCGGCCATTTAAGAGGATCTTCGGAGATCGCATTCCGCAAGCTTCTTCTCGGGTTAACACTTATCTTCACAAGCGCTCGTCGCGGTATTGTGGTAGTTAACTGAGAACGGCGCCAATCGAAAAATTGCACGATCACAATCGAGAAATTGTGGGCCCCGACGCTCGAAGGTCGATCTAACGTCGTAGGAAGTACGACTTCCAGTACAACTGACGAAAAGCAACGCGTGCTAAGTCACTGATGCTGGAGTCCAAGTTACCTTTACGCTCACCATCCATCATTGGAGCGACGCAAAAGCGCCACTGGCTGAAATTTTTGCTTTCTTGTGAATGATCAGCCATTTACATATCGAACGTTAAGTTCTCCAACCGGCGTCCTGCAGTCATAGTTGAACCCGGGCGCTGATCCCATAGCGCCTCATGGACGATCTCACGCCCATCATTTGGCGGGTAGCCGGCCCACGGAGTCCAAGCGCGCGGTCCAATATTCCCATGCGCGACTTTGACCCGTTGTTCCCTTGGAGATACCGAAGCCTTTTTCAGCCTCTCCAGCTGTGAGCGGATCAACTTTTCCGTAAGCCGCGGCACGTACCTGATAGTCGGCGTTGAAGTGGGAGTAAATGCAACGAAACACGCAGTCGCGTACGCTGTTGCCGGCGACCGTCACCCCGTGCCGGTTCATGAGAACCATCCAATGCTTTCCCAGTGCGCGCGCGAGGGACGCTCCCTCAGCCGGCACTGCAACAAGCAGATTGGTGTCCCCAAACTCGTCATGTTGATCCCAAAACGGGGGTTTGACGCCGCCGATGGCGCCAAGATGGAAGACCGGCACATAGTCCGTGCCGGTAATGACCAACGGCATGAAGGCAGGTGAATGATGATGGCACACCGCCATCACGTCCGGCCGCGCCTTGTATATCTCCCCATGAATCACACGCTCCGAGTAGAGCGGCACCGTTGGCGGACTGACGGGCTCTGAATCGAGCGTGTATTCCAAAATATCAGATGCCTCCACGACACCCGGCGCGCGCGAACGCGACAATAGGTATCGATTAGGATCAGTTGGGTGCCGCGCGCTCACGTGCCCGAAGGCATCCAGCACACCTTCCTGGTCTAGCATCCGGTTGGCGAGCGCAATCTCATAGCAAAGCTCATCTACCGTCACGGCCGGTTCTCCATTGAGGGGAAGACTGACCGCGCTATATATCAGGAAACGGCGCTGGAAGCCTTCGATACCGGCTGCTGCGCGGCGCGCTGTCCGACATGGCGCGCGAAAATCTAGCGCGATCACGTCAGCGGCAAGCCACCGACATGCCGCCATCGACGACGATTTCAGCGCCCGTGATGAAGCGCGCCTCATCGGACGCCAGAAACAGCGCGGCGTAGGCGGTATCGCGGCCATCGCCCATGAAGCCCATCGGAATGCGCGCCAGGCGTTGCTTGAGCAGCGCCTCGACATCGCCGCCCGCTCGCTGGCCGGCGAGCCGGGCTTCCACCATCGGTGTATGCATCTGGCCCGGCAGTACCGTGTTCACGCGAATGCCTTTGGTGGCGTACTGAATGGCGGTAACGCGCGAAAACTGCACGACGCCGGCTTTCGAGGCTGCGTAGCCGATCTGGTTGGCGCCGGTATGACGGATCGCGGAAGTCGACGCGGTATTGACGATCGCGCCGCCACCCTGGCGCTCCATCACGGGCAACACATGTTTGCAGGTGAGAAACACGCTGGTGAGGTTGTAGTCGAGTTGGTCTCGCCAGCCTTCTTCGGACAGTTCGACCGCCCCTCCCGCCGCTGAGCCACCGACATTATTGAGAAGGATGTCGATGCGGCCGTATTTCTTCAGACAGGCCTCGACCATTTTGGTGACCGCCTTGTTGTCCGTGACGTCGCATTCATAAGGCGTGATATCGCCGCCGAATTCAGCGATCCGTTCAAGCGTCTCTCTCATCGGCTCGCGCGTTTTATCGACCGCAAAGATTTTGGCGCCTTCTTTGGCAAAGATGACCGCGGCCGCGCGGCCATTGCCCCAGCCTGGGCCGATGCAGCCGGCGCCGGCGATCAGCGCGATCTTGCCTTCGAGCCTGCCGGCCATGGTGTTAGAGCGTCTGCTTGGCGCCAGACGCCTTCACGACTTTTGCCCACTTGTCGATTTCAGCCCTGATGAAGGCGCCGAAATGCTCCGGCGTGTCGCCGACCAGCTTGGCGCCCTGTGGCGACAGCTTGTCGAGCACGCCTTTGTCCTTGAGGGCTTCTACTGCTGCCTTGTTCAACTTGGCGACGACGTCTTTCGGCATGTTCGGCGGGCCGACCATGCCGTACCAGTTCTCGGCATCGACACTGCCGAGGCCAAGCTCGCCCATGGTCGGGACATCCGGCACCGACGGCGCGCGCTCCTTGGCCGCCACCGCAAGGGCCCGCATTTTGCCGGATTGAATGTGAGGCAACAGCACCGGCGTATCGAGGAACACCATCTGCACCTGACCGCTAAGCAGATCGGTGACCGCGGGTGCTGCGCCGCGATACGGCACATGCACGATATCGATCTTGGCATTGATTTTCAGAAGCTCACCGGCGAGATGCGGCATGCTTCCTGGGCCACTAGAGGCAAAATTGAGCTTGCCGGGCTGGGCCTTCGCCATCGCCACCAAATCCGCGAAGTTTTTGGCCGGTAGCGATTCCGGCACCACCAGTAACTCAGGGACGGTCGCGACCAGCGTGATCGGCGTCAAGTCTTTTGCGGAATCGTAGGGGACCTTTTCCACCAGACTGGCGCTGATGGCGATGGCGCCCGCGCTGGCGACGCCGATCGTGTAACCATCCGGCGCTGATTTTGCCACGGCGTCGGTACCAAGCACGCCGCCCGCCCCGCCGCGGTTGTCGATCACCACGCTCTGGCCAAGCAGCTCGGACATTTTTTGCGCAACCACGCGCGCAATGATGTCGTTAGGTCCGCCGGGCGGAAACGGAACGATCAGCTTGATCGGGTGGTTGGGAAAATCCTGTGCTCCGGCTGTTACCGGCAGAGCTAAACCAATGATGGCGATGAGCAACAGTTTTATGAGTCGCATCATGTTCTCCCTACGGCGTATTCAGGTCGTTTTTTCTTCTGCTTTGTAACAGAAAGCCGAACCCATCGGGCGGAAAATGCCGATGGCACGGCGATCTACCTGAGTTGACGGGGTTTTGAGGGAAGCTTAAAGGCCGTCGATGCAAAGCGAAAAAGAGCGGGTCGCGCGAACCTCGATCGCCGCGTCCGCGGTGCTGACAGTGGCCAAGGCAGTGGTCGGCGTCGCAACCGGCTCGCTCGGCATCCTGTCCGAAGCCGGCCACTCGTTGATCGATCTCGGCGCGACCATCCTCACGTATGTCGCGATCCGGCTGTCCGGCCAGCCGGCCGATGAGGAGCATCAGTACGGTCACGGCAAGATCGAAAGTATTTCGGCGCTGGCGGAAACCGCCCTGCTATTTCTGCTCGCGGCTGTCGTGGTCTATGAGGCCAGTTCGCGACTAATCCACCACGATGGTCCTGAGGTACAGGCGACGTTCTGGGCGTTTGCCGTCATCGGCCTTTCGATCGGGGTAGACTTCTGGCGCGCCCGCGCGCTCTCGCGCACCGCCAAAACGACCAGAAGTCACGCGCTGGAAGCCGATGCGTTACACTTCAGGTCCGACCTGTGGTCTTCGCTCGCGGTCCTGGCTGGCTTGGCGGGAGTCTATTTCGGCATGCCGTGGGCAGACGCCGCCGCGGCGTTGGTCGTTGCCGTGCTGGTCTGCGTTGCAGGTTGGCGGCTTGGCGCCCGCACGGTTTACTCGCTGACCGATGTCGCCCCCGCGGGCTCATCGCAAAAAATTACCGCGATTGCACAGCATATCGCCGGCGTGGTGGAAGTGCGGCAAGTCCGCGCGCGGGGCGCGGGCGATAAGACATTCGTGGAGCTTGCGGTTGCGGTGAGCCGAACCTTGCCGCTCGATCGCGTCGATAGCCTCAAGGTCGAGCTAGCCGATGCTATACAAAGGCAGATGCCGGAGGCAGAAGTCACGGTCCTGACCGAGGCGGTGGCGCTCGACAGCGAATCCGTCCTCGAGCGCGTGATGGTGATCGCGCGCAACCGCGCGCTCGCGGTGCATCATGTCACCGTCCACGAGATCCACGGCAAGCTCGCGGTTTCACTGGATCTGGAAGTCGACGGCGCGCTCTCATTGGCGGAAGCGCATGAGGTCGCCGATGGCCTGGAAGACGCCATCAAGGCAGAGTTGGGAGCGGCGGTCGAGGTCGAAAGCCACATTGAGCCGCTGCAACCGCAAGAGGCACGCGGCCGCGAGGCGCCGCCGGAACGCATTCGCGCTGTCGAGCAGGCGTTGGCCGAGATTGCCGCGCAAAGCCGCGGCGTCCGGGATATCCATGACGTGCGGGTGCGCGAGACCGACGATGGCGAAATCGTGAATTTCCACTGCCGGGTGGATCCAGCGCTGACGGTGCAAGCCGTTCACGAGCAGGTCGACGAGGTCGAGCGCGAATTGCGGCGCAAGTCGCCTGCTGTCAAGCGCGTAATCGGCCACGCGGAGCCGCGCTGACCGCCTTTTATTCGCCTCCCCAACCCTCTACATCAGACGCCATGCGCACCGAAACCGGACAGCCGATCCGCCTCGCCGACTATCGACCGCCCGACTGGCTGATCCAGACCGTCGATCTCGAATTTTCACTGCATCCGACCCAGACCAAAGTGCGCGCGACGCTGCAGCTAACGCCAAATGCGCAGACTTCCCCGGCGCCTCTGGTTCTCAACGGCGACGGCCTTACGTTGGTCTCGCTCAAACTTGATGGCAACGCGCTGCCGGCGGAAAGTTTCGCCGCGACGCCAGACAGCCTGACCATCCCGCAGCCAGCCCGCCGCGCGTTCCGCCTGGAGATCGAGACGCTGGTCGATCCCACTGCCAATACCCAGCTTTCCGGGCTTTACCGCACCAGCGGCAATTACTGCACCCAGTGCGAGGCCGAGGGCTTTCGCCGCATCACGTATTTTCTGGACCGTCCCGACGTAATGGCGGTCTATTCGACTCGCATTGAGGCCGACAAGACCGAGGCGCCGGTACTGCTCTCGAATGGCAATCTGGCCGAACATGGCGACCTGCCCGGCAATCGACATTTCGCGCTGTGGCGCGACCCGCATCCCAAGCCTTCGTACCTGTTCGCACTGGTCGGCGGCAATCTCGCCTGTGTCGAAGATCGTTTCCGGACAATGTCTGGCCGCGACGTGACGCTGCGTATCTATGTCGAACACGGCAAGCAGAATCGCTGCGCCTACGCGATGGATTCACTGAAGCGCTCGATGCGCTGGGATGAACAAGCGTTCGGCCGCGAATACGACCTCGATATCTTCATGATCGTCGCTGTATCCGATTTCAACATGGGCGCCATGGAGAACAAGGGTCTCAATGTCTTCAACGACAAATATGTGCTGGCCAGCGGCGACACCGCAACCGATGCCGATTTTGCCGGCATCGAATCCGTCATTGCCCATGAATATTTCCACAACTGGACCGGCAATCGCATCACCTGCCGCGACTGGTTTCAGCTTTGCCTGAAGGAAGGCCTGACGGTCTTTCGCGATCAGGAGTTTTCCGCGGATCAGCGCTCGCGCGCGGTCGAGCGCATAGGTGACGTGCGCGGTCTGCGTAACGCTCAATTCATCGAGGACGCGGGGCCTCTGGCGCACCCGGTGCGTCCCGAGGTCTATAAAGAGATAAACAACTTCTACACCAGCACGGTCTACGAAAAAGGCGCCGAGGTCGTGCGTATGGTCAAGACCATGTTAGGCCCGGAAAAATTCCGCGCCGGCATGGACCTCTATTTCAAACGTCACGATGGCCACGCCGCGACCGTCGATCAGTTCATCGCCTGCTTTGCCGATGCGAGCGGTCTCGATCTGACGCAATTCATGCGCTGGTATTCGCAAGCCGGCACTCCGCAGGTCACGGTAAAGAGCCGCTACGATGCCAAGGCTAAAACACTGACGCTCGATTGCGAGCAGACACTCGCGCCTACTCCAAACCAGCCCACCAAAGAGCCGATGGTGATTCCACTGGCGACCGGCCTGGTCGGCGCAGACGGGCGCGATCTGCCGCTGCGGTTGGCGGATGGAAGCGCGGTCGAGTGCGGCGTGCTGCTGCTCACCACGCCTGCCCAGCGTTTCGTCTTCACCGATGTCCTGGCGCGTCCGGTCGTCTCGACGAACCGAAATTTTTCCGCGCCGATCAAACTGGCCACCGATCTGACGGCGGACGACCTGGGCTTTCTCGCCGCCCACGACAGCGATCCGTTCAACCGCTGGCAGGCGGTCCAGGCGTTGGCGCTGCGCCTGTTGCTGGACAACGTCGCCGCATTTCATACGAAGAAGCCGCAACGCAGTGACGACCAGTTCATCGCGGCACTTAGGTCTGTGCTTTCCGATGCTTCGCTGGAGCCGGCTTTTGTCGCGCTCGTCTTCGGCATGCCCTCGGAAGCCGACCTTGCCCGTGAAACCGGCCGCGACGTCGATCCTGATGCGATCTTTCGTGCCCGCACGACATTGCGCGCCGACATCGGCACTAACCTGGGCGCAGTTCTAACGCAGACTTATCAGCGCATGGCCGTTCCCGGCCCTTACTCGCCCGATGCCGCCAGCGCGGGCCGGCGGTCGCTGCGTAACATGTGCCTCGATCTACTCGCCGCCGCCGGAGGCAATGAGGCAACGGCACGTGGCATGCGGCAGTACGAGGCGGCGGACAACATGACCGACCGCTTCGCAGCCCTCGCCACGTTGTCGCTTTACGATACGGCGGAACGCGAGCGGGCCTTTGCCGATTTCTACACCCGCTACGCATCCGATGCTTTGGTGATCGACAAGTGGTTCGCGCTGCAGGCCATGATCCCGGAAAGCTCGACACTGGAGCGCGTGCGCCGTCTGGAAAGCCACCCGGCATTCTCGATGGCAAATCCGAACCGGGTACGAGCGCTGATCGGGTCATTCGCGCAGGCCAATCAGACTCAATTCAACCGCGCCGACGGTGCCGGCTACGATTTTATTGCCGCTATCGTTTTGGCGCTCGACCGGAAGAACCCGCAGGTCGCTTCGCGTCTTGCGACCGCGTTCCGCACCTGGCGCACGATGGATGCCCCTCGCCGCCCCAAGGCGGAGGCGGCGCTGAAGCGCATCAAAGGGACGGCGGGTCTTTCACGAGACGTCGCTGACATTGTCGAGCGAGCGCTCGAGCCCGGTTGAATTTCAAAAAGCGCCCGAAAAGATTCAACAAGTCGCGCCGCGGCGCCAAATTTGATTCCTGTGCGCAACAGTTAAAAATTTATTGACGATGACTCTCGACAAGAGTCCTCGCATCGATTCAAATCGAGCTGATTCGGAAGCGATGCGCCGCATCCTTCCGGCCAGTGTGGCAAGGGGACAATCCGAACGGAGGCCTGAATGGCGCGCGCCGAAGTGGCGAGTGCGTCTGCGCGTTCCGATTCCATCAAGGGGCTGGCTCAATCGATCGCCAAACCGGCGTATCGCCGCCTCTTGAACGCCGAGCCGCTGCTGCGGCGCGCGGTGCCGGTCCTTATTGTTGCATTTCTGGCGACCATTTGCGTCGGCGCAGTGGTGCAGGTGCTCGACCACCGTCGGCAGACTTTGTCGGAAATGGTCTATGCCCTCGATGCCGTGGCAGACATCGCGGCGGGGCGGTTGGCGCGACCGCTGAACGGCGCCGCCGACGCGGCGCGACGCCCCCAGGAATTGCTCGCGAACGCCCTTCCTAACTGGGCCACCGTTTCCGGCCGCACCTTCCTGTTGGCCAATGAGGACGGCATTGTTTCCGCCGTCACGCCCGCGCTCGACGATGCGATCGGCCGCCGGCTCATCGATATCCTCGGACCCACCCAGCCGCTCACCACGTTCGGGGCCAGCGCCGGCGTACTGGAAATATCGCTGCCCGACAGCACGCAGGCGCTGGCGACCGTTCGCATGCTTCCGTTTGGGCAGCTTGCCGCGGTGCAAACTCGCGGCGCGGCATTGTCGTCCTGGCGATCGCTCACCACGCTCACCGTCACGCTGTCCGCCACCACCGGGTTTGTGGTCCTCATCCTCGGTTTCGCCTTTCACTGGCAGGCGACCCGGGCGCGTGAAGCGGACGTGATTTACGAGACCGTGAGAAGCCGCATCGACACGGCGCTCAATAGAGGTCGCTGCGGCCTGTGGGATTGGGATCTCGCGCGGGGCCGTATCTTCTGGTCACAATCGATGTTCGCCATTCTGGGCCTCAAGCCGAAGGACGAGATGCTGGCGTTCGGCGAGGTCAGCGCGCTGGTTCATCCGGATGACGTACGACTCTACGAGATCGCGGCGCAGGTTGCCGAGGCGAAAACCTCCAACATCGACCATGCTTTCCGTATGCGCCATGCCGATGGTCACTGGGTCTGGCTGCGAGCGCGTTGCGAATTGGTGCGTCAAAACGGTGATCCCGGCCTGCATCTGATCGGCATCGCGGTCGATGTCACCGAGCAGAAAAACCTGGTCGAGCGCACCGTCGCCGCCGATCTGCGGCTGCGCGACGCCATCGAAACCATCCCCGAAGCCTTCGTCTTATGGGATGCCAGCAACCGGTTGGTGCTCTGCAATTCGAACTTCCAGACGCTGCACGATCTGCCAGATGAGGCGATCACGGTCGGGGCATCCTATGAATCGGTGGTGGCGGCCGGCAAGAAACCGGTGGTGCGCAACAAGGTGACGACGGAAGGCCCCTCGTTGCCCGGCGCGCGCACCTTCGAGGCGCAACTCGAAGACGGCCGCTGGCTGCACATCAGTGAGCGCCGTACCAAAGACGGCGGCTATGTCTCGGTCGGCACCGACATTACGGCGCTCAAGACCCACGAGGAAAAGCTGATCCACAGCGAAAGGCGGCTGATCAGCACGGTGAATGACTTGCGTGCCTCGCAGCAGCGGTCCGCCGAATTGGCTGAGAAATATGCCGAAGAAAAAACCCGGGCCGAGGACGCCAATCAGGCCAAGTCCAAATTCCTCGCCAATATGAGTCATGAGTTGCGTACCCCACTCAACGCCATCATCGGCTTTTCCGAAATCATGGAGAGCGGCATGTTCGGGCCGCTCGGCGCGGAAAAATACCGAGAGTATTGCAACGACATCCACGGCAGCGGGCAATATTTGCTGGACGTCATCAACGACATTCTCGACATGTCGAAAATCGAAGCGGGGCGTATTCGGCTTGATTTCGAGGAGCTCGATCTCGATGCGCTGCTCGCCGACGCGATGCGCGTCGTGATCGCACGCGCGGAAGACAAACGCCTTGCCGTTAAATCGCGGATCGCGCCTTCGCTGCGCCTCCACGCGGACCGCCGCGCGCTCAAGCAAATCGCGCTTAATCTGCTGTCGAATGCGGTGAAATTCACGCCGGAAGGCGGCAACGTTACCGTGCGCGGCCGGCAGACCGGAGAGTGCGCAGTGATATCGATCATGGACAGCGGCATCGGCATCGCGAAAAGCGCGCTCGCCAAGCTGGGCCGGCCGTTCGAGCAGGTCGAAAGCCAGCTTACCAAGAGTCATCAAGGATCGGGGCTGGGCCTCGCCATCGCCAAGTCGCTGGTGGAACTGCACGGCGGCAAGATGCGCATCCGCTCCGTGCCTGGCCGCGGCACCATAGTGGTGGTGCGCCTGCCGCTGCAACCGAACTGCCCGCTGCCCCGGGAAGAAGCGGCGTAAACTCCTGCGAGCTAGATCCGGTTGGCGCCAAGCCGCTTGGGCTCCGGCGCCTCGCCCAATATCCGCACAAAACTTGCGCGCACTTTAGCCTGAGTTTCGATCAGCGTAGCGTCGAGCGTGGCGAAATCCGGAACGTCCGCCGCCCGTGCCAGCAGCCGCAGCAATCCTGCACCTGCGGTCTTCGGATCGAATGGGCCCGGCAGGCACAGCCGCAAGATTTGCGTGAGATCGTGATAAAGCCGCGCCGCCGGCCGCAGCACTTCGGCGTCCTCGACCGCCAAAACGCCAAGCCGCTGCGCCTTGTCGAGCACTCGCGCTGTCGACGTATCGAGTATATCCGGCAGCCGCGCGGCGTGCGCCAACTGTAAGTACTGCGCAATGAATTCGATATCGACCAGCCCGCCAGCGGCGTACTTTAAATCCCAGCGTGCGCCCTCGCCTTTTTCCTCCGCGATGGCGCCGCGCATTTCAACCACATCCCCGGCGATCTGGACGGGATCGCGCTCGCGTTTGAGCACGGCTTCGATCGCACTATTGACCCGCGCGGCAAAAGCCGGCGATCCCGACACCACGCGCGCGCGCGTCAGGGCCATGTGCTCCCAGGTCCAGGCTTCCGTCTCTTGATAAGATGTAAAGCTGCCAAGCAGGGTCGCCACCGGCCCGGAACGGCCGGAGGGCCGCAGCCGCATGTCGACCTGATAGAGCGCGCCGTAGTTGGTCTGTGCGGTCAGCGCATTGATCAACCGCTGGGTCAGCCGCGCGAAATATTGCGAACCGTGCAGCCTGCGCTTGCCGTCGGATTCGGGCCGCGCCTCGTCGAAGTCGTAAATCAGAATAAGATCGAGATCCGAAGTCGCGGTCATCTCGTAACCGCCGAGCTTTCCCATCGCGACTACTGCGCTGGCCTCCTTGTGCAAATGGCCGTGCGCGGCGACGAAATTGTCGACCACGGCACGATGCACCGCGCGAATGACGACATCAGCGAGCCGGGCAAAAGCCTCGCCGGCTTGCGCGGCCGTCACGGTGCCGGACAGAATCCGGACCCCGATCAGGAACATGTGCTCAAGACCGAAGCCGCGGATGCGCTCCAGCAAATCCTCCTCGTAGCGGGCCTCGCCAAGCGCGGCATCGAGCCGCTCCACCAGTTGGGTTTCGCTCGGCAATACGCCGAAAAAGCTGGGATCGACCAGCGCATCCATGACCTGCGGATATCGCGCCAGGGTGTCCGCGAGCCGCGGCGCGGTGCCGATCACCAAAGCGATCAGCGCTATCAGCGAACGGTTTTGCCGTATCAGCGACAGCAGCCGCGCGGCACCGTGCAGATTGGCGAGGAAGTGGTCGAACAGAACGAGGGACGCGTCAGGATTTTCGGTTCGCGCCAACTGCTCGATCAGGCCAGGCAACACCTCGATGAGTTGGGCGCGTGCCACCTCGCCGCGCAGCGGCCGATGGCCGCCGGCCAGCCATTGGCGAATGGTCGACGAGGCTTCCAGCGCCTTGCGGAAACCCATTTCAGTGAGGCGGTCGAGCGTGCGCCGGTCGTCGCCGGCTTCCGGAAATTCCAGTGCGGCCTTTCCGCCTTCCGGGGCAAGCTCGAAAAGCTTGGCGTAATGCCGCTGCACTTTTTCCAGATGACCGAGCAGGACTCCGGCGAATTCGTCGCGGCTCTTGAAGCCAAGGAATCGCGCGAAACGCTCCAGCCCGGCACGCTCGTCGGGCAGCGTCTGGGTCTGCTCATCGTTGACCATCTGCAAACGATGCTCGACGGTACGCAGGAAGAGATAAGCGCCGCTCATGTCGGCGCGCGCTTCCTGGCTGATCCAGCCGCCGTCGGCGAGCTTTGCCAAAGTGGTCAGCGTCTCGCGGTCTCTCAATCCGGGCGAGCGGCCGCCCGCGATCAACTGCTGGGTCTGGGCGAAAAACTCGATCTCGCGGATGCCCCCACGCCCAAGCTTTATATTGTGGCCTTCCACCGCGATCTCGCCGTGGCCGCGATAGGCATGGATCTGCTGCTTCATCGCCTGCACATCGGCGACGGCGGCGAAGTCCAAGTATTTGCGCCATACGAATGGCGACAGCTCGGCCAGCAACGCCTCGCCGGCGGCGATATCGCCGGCACACGCGCGCGCCTTGATCATCGCGGCGCGCTCCCAATTTTGTCCGGCACTCTCGTAGTAAGACAGCGCCGCCGGCGTCGAGATCGCGATGGCGGTCGAGGCCGGGTCCGGACGCAGCCGCAGATCGGTGCGGAAGACGTACCCCTCGGCGGTCCGCTCGGCCAAAAGCTTGACCAGCCGCTGCGTCAGCCGGACGAAAAATGCCGTCGTCTCATCACCTGTCTTGAGGGACGGCGAAGCCGGGTCAAAGAATACGATGAGGTCGATGTCGCTGGAGTAATTGAGCTCGTGGGCGCCCATTTTCCCCATCGCCAGCACAATGTAGCCGGAGCCGTCTTGGGATCGCTGGCGGTCGCGGGGCACGATTTTTCCGGTTCGCGCAGCGTCGGTCAGCAAAAATTGCACGGCGGATGAGACCGCGGTATCGGCGAGCTCGGTCAGCGCTTGCGTCGTTCGCATTACCGGCCACACGCCGCCGATATCCGCGAGGGCGATGAGCAGCGCGGCTTCCGCTTTCATGCGGCGCAGCAAGTGCATCGCTTCCGTTTCGTCATCGGTGGCGATGACCGCCGTAGCAGTCGCGGAAAGCAACGTGGCGAAGTGCCGGTCGGGATCGGCCTCCAGCACGCGCAGCAACCGCGCCGGCTCGGTGCTCGCCAATTGCCAGAGATAGGGCGAAGCCTCAGCCAGGCTTTCGAGCAACGCACGGAGTTTCGGGTTTGCACTAAACATTGCGGCAAGTGCTTTGCCGACGGCGACGGGCTTGATGTCGGCGAGCCGCTCGTCGACACGCGCCCGCGCTACTTTGGCCATGCTCAATTGCGGCGCTGAGCTAATCCGGTCGACCAGACGGCCATCGGCGTGTGACGCCGTCTTTCGCGGTGCCTTGGTTTTTTCTGCACGCAGCGAAGCAGCACGCTTTTTCGCGGCGGTCCTTTTAGGCGTGGCCTTACGGGGCGGTTTCTTGCGGCGGGATTTCATCCCGCACTCTGTATCGGCCCTTCCCGTGGCAGCGCAATGATGCTTTTGAGGCCAGGCTTGTTGTCCTCGAAGCTCAGTTCCCCGCCATGCAGGCGCGCCACCGCCAATGCGAGGCTTAAGCCAAGGCCAGAGCCCGGCTGCGATCGACTCTGCTCGAGGCGCACGAAACGCTCCACCACCCGCGGACGGTCGGCTTCCGCAATGCCCGGGCCGCTATCGCCCACAGTGAGCAAGATACGCTCGCCCTCGTTGAGCGCACGCACCACGATCTCCGGCGTGGCCCCGTTGACGTGCGATCCGGACGCCGCAGGGCTGGCGTATTTGATGGCGTTATCAACGAGATTGGCCAGAGCCTGGCTGACCAGTTCACGATTGCCCCGTACCGGAGCAGACGTATCCGCCTCAATTTTAAGCTCGATGCCTTTCTGCTCGGCCAGCGGCTCATAAAGCTCGCCCACGTCGCGCACGATTTCGGCGGCATCGAATTCGGCCATATCATCGCGGCCGTGGCCGGATTCCGCCCGCGCGATCATCAGCAGCGCATTGAAGGTGCGGATCAGCCCGTCGGACTCCTCGATGGTCTGCTCGAGCGCGGCGCGATATTCGGCTTCGGTGGTCGCGCTGCGCAACGCCTCTTCCGCGCGGTTCTGCAGCCGTGTCAGCGGCGTCTTCAGGTCGTGCGCAATGTTGTCGGACACTTCCGTGAGTCCATGCATCAGCGCTTCGATGCGCTCCAGCATCAGATTGAGGTTTTCGGCGAGCCGGTCGAGCTCGTCGCCGGTGCCGGCGACCGGCAGTCGGCCGCCAAGATCCCCGGCCATGATGGTACGAGCCGTATCGGTCATCGCGTCGACGCGGCGCAACACACGGCGTGTGACAAAGACGCCGCCAACAATTCCGAGAACAATGACAATCGCGATCGACCAGCGACCAGCGTCGGTGACGATGTGATAGAGCCGCTCGCGCTCGTCGAGATCGCGGCCGACAAGCAGACGGAAACCACCCGGCAATTGGAACACCCGCACCAATGCGCGATGCTCCTGTCCGTCGGCTTCCTCGAGACGCTTGTAGCCGGTTTCAGTCCAGCCCGGATTGTCGAGAATGCCCGGAGCCAGTGAACCGACATTGCCGGCCAGCGATTCACCGGCGAAGGTCGTCACCAGATAAAGGCTCGAGCCCGGCCGGCGCGCCCGCGCGTCGATCACCACCACCAGACGTCGGATGCCCCCTTGCCGGTACTGTTCTGACAAGCCGGTGATTTCGGCGTTGACGGTGTCGGTGATCTGCTCGGTGATGAGACGGCGCGTATTGAGCGCGAAATAGGCGAGCAGAAAAGCGGCGAACAGAGCAAAGACGACGAGGTAGACCAGCGAAAGCCGGAACGTTGTCGAGCGAAACAGCTTACCGAGCGCCGTCACGAATCATGTACCCCGCGCCGCGGACCGTATGCAAAAGCGGCTGGGAGAAACCTTTATCGATTTTCGAGCGCAAACGCGAGATATGCACGTCAATAACGTTGGTTTGCGGGTCGAAATGATAGTCCCACACGTTTTCGAGCAGCATGGTGCGGGTCACCACCTGGCCGGCGTGCTTCATCAGGTATTCCAGCAGACGGAATTCGCGCGGCTGCAGACTGATCTCCTGCGCGCCGCGCGTGACCTGATGCGACAGGCGGTCGAGCGCGAGGTCGGCCACCTTGTAAAGCGTTTCCTCGTTGCGGCCGCCACGACGGCGCGACAGCACTTCGGTGCGTGCCAGCAATTCGGTAAACGAATACGGTTTTGAGAGATAATCGTCCCCGCCGGCCCGCAACCCTTTGACGCGATCGTCGACCTGTCCCAGCGCCGACAAAATGAGCGCCGGCGTCTCGATGCCCTTGTCGCGCAGCACACCAATCATCGACAGGCCGTCGCGTTTGGGCAGCATGCGGTCGACGATCAGCACGTCGTATTCGCCGTCCAGCGCCAGGGCCAAGCCCTCTTCGCCGTCATGGGCTTGGTCGGCGACATGGCCGACCTCACGGAACGCCTTGACCAGATAGTCCGCGGCGTCGCGATCGTCCTCGATCACCAGAAGGCGCATGGAAGTCCGATCCGGTTGTGGCTCGGCCCCAAGGCTTTTGGCCCCAAGGCTGGCGGCATGCCCGTTGAAGCTCTGATAAATGGGACTTGGTCTTACCATTTTCCAGCGAATTCCCGATTGCAGATGCGCGAAGGGGCGACGGGGTTAACCGCCGCCCCCTCAACGACCCCACCCCGGCGGGGGCGACGGATGCCAGGGTTGGAGCTCGTCGCAGCGGCAAACCGCCGCTACCGAATTGATGGGACGGAGTTGGCGGTTACCCACCAGCCCCGCCCCTTGGGTCGTGCCTCCGGCGGGGGCGACGGTTGCCGGCGGCTCGCCCCAATTGCGTTACGCGCGGCCGACCGGCAGCGCGACAAATTTGGTGTTGTCGCGAGACTTCACCCGCATCAACACCGCGTGTTTTCCTGCCGAGCGCGCGCTGGCGATTTCCTTGCGCACGTCGGCCGGATTGTTGACGGACTTGCCGGCGACTTCGAGGATCACGTCGCCGGTTGAAAACCCGTGATCAGCGGCGACGCCGGACGGATCGACCGCCGTCACCACGACGCCGTCGGCACCGCTGCCCGCAACCCGGCCCGCCGGGGCAAGCGTCAGTCCGAGCTTGCCGATCTCGGCGGCGCCATTGTCACCATTGCCGGTGTCGGCGCGAGCCTGCTTTTGCTGCGCCGGCATTTCACCGAGCGTGAGCGAGATGGTCTTTTCGCTGCCCTTCTGGAGGACCGTGAGCTTCACCGTTGCATTCGGCGCCTTGACGCCGATCTTCTTGGCGAGGTCGCGGGCATCCTTGACCTCTTGGCCGTCAACCGCGGTGATCACGTCACCAGCCTCGATACCGGCCTTCGCCGCCGGCGAACCGGATTGCGGTTCGGCAACCAGAGCGCCGCCGGTTTTCTTTAGGCCGAGACTATCGGCGATCTCGGCGGTTACCGGCTGAATCTGCACGCCGATCCAGCCGCGCGTCACCGAACCGTGGTCCTTCAACTGAGCGACCACAGTCTTGACGGTATCGGAAGGGATCGCGAAGGCGATGCCAACCGAGCCGCCCGATGGCGAGAAGATCGCTGTATTGACACCGATCACATTGCCTTCGGTATCGAAGGTCGGTCCACCGGAATTGCCTTTGTTGACCGGCGCGTCGATCTGGATGAAGTCGTCATAGGCACTGGCACCGATATCGCGGCCACGGGCCGAGACGATGCCCGCGGTTACCGTACCGCCGAGGCCGAACGGATTGCCAACCGCCAGCACCCAATCGCCGATACGCGGCGTGTTGTCCGACAGCTTCACATAGGGAAACGAACTGCCTTCGACCTTGATCAGGGCGAGGTCGGTGCGCGGATCGGTGCCGATGACCTTGGCGTCATGAATCTTGCCGTCGTCGGTCGTGACCTGGACGCTGTCGGCCTTCTCGACCACATGGTTGTTCGTCACGGCATAGCCATCCGGCGAAATGAAAAAGCCGGAGCCCTGCCCCGTAACGGTGCCACGGCCTTTGCCGCGCGGGCCACCGTTCGGCATGCCATTCGGCATTCCGAATTGACGGAAAAATTCTTGCAGGCCGGGAGGAATTTCCTGCGAGCCCATGCCCGAAGTTTCCTCGCCGCTGCTGACCTTGACGCGAACCGACATCACCGCCGGCTTCACCTTCTCCACGATGTCAGCGAAGCCGACCGGGGTTTGAACCCTCTTGGCTTGCTCCGTGAGGTTCTGCGCGAAGGCTGCGGGATACCCGGCGTTCGGCGGCAGATTGGGTGACAGCACCAGTGCGGCGGCGCCTAGGCCGACGATCGCGGTGGTAGCTAGGGCCAGGCGGCGCGCGGAAAAGCGGCGCGGCGTCGGAGCGTCATGTGCGCTCGTAGTCATGGGAGTCTCCATCATCATGTCGTTGGGCGCCAGAAGCGCACCGTTCGACATGCAAGATGGGGATCGCCGCCTTACGGCGCTCTGGCCGGCAAATTAACGTTTGGTAAGGTGAAAAATGGCCAATATCTGCGCTGTGGCAGTCCCGCACTTAGCCGGAAAGCCCCAGCCCTTTGATGGCTTCATCGACCCGCCGCAACTTTTCGGGATCATTCGCCAGCGCCCGGCGCGCGTCAGCAGCGGCGGCTTGCGCCTTGTCGCGCTCGCCAAGCACCACATACGCGCGCAGTAAACGCAGCCAACCCTCGACATCGGAGCCGTCCTGTCCCAGTCGTGCCGCCAGGCCGGACACCATGCCGCGCACCATCTGGTTACGGTCGGCTTCACTCATGGTGGAAGCCGCAGCGACGTCCTGGGCACTAGGACCACTTTGGCCGCCGGCCGGGGCGCTGAGCTCCGCCAGCGCTTGACGCACCATCGGCACCCACGGCGCATCGGGCGGCGCGTCGGCAATCATGCCGCGCCAGATTTCCCCGGCCTTGGCGGTGTCATGGTCCTGTTGCGCCGCCATGCCGATGAAAAACCGTGACTTGGCGTGAGTAGCGTCGAGCGCAACGGCACGCTCGAAATCGCTCTTGGCCTCCGCGGTGACGATGCCGTTAGCAGCGGCCACTTCTGCTTCTCCGAGATCGGAGCGCCGGTCGGCGGTTTCTCCGTTAAGCCGCAACGCATTGCGGCGGGCCTTCACCGCATCATCAAAGCGGCCGAGGCGCATATAGACGGGCGCCACCACTTCCCAGCCGCGGCCGTCGTCGGGATTGCGTCCGATGCGAGCCTCGACCTGCGATACCAAACTCTCGATTGACCGGTTGTCCTGCGGCGTCGTGGACCGCGCGGCCAGCGGCTCGCCGGGCAATTGCGGGGAGCCCAGCGTCAAATAGACCACCGCCGCGGCAGCCGGAACGAACACCAGACCGGCCACGGCGGTAGCCCGGCGCAGAAAATCGCTGTGACGTGCGGGCGGCGCGGTTTCCGCAGCGGACGCGGCGGCCAGCAAACGGCGCGAGACTTCGACCCGCGCGGCGTCGGCCTCGACCTCCCCGATCAAGCCTGCCGCGCGATCACGCGTCACTTCATCAAGCTGGTCGCGGTAAACGGCGACATCATTGCCGGTGCGCAGCGCGCGGTGGCGCGACAACGGCCACAGCACGGCGAGAATTGCCGCCGCCGTCATCGACACGAACATCAGCCAAAGCAACATCGGTCATTCCGCCAACGTCATCACGCGATGGGATATAGCAGGAGAGACCCGAGCGGCAACGCGCAAGTTGGCGCGGCGCAAGACGCCGAATTTCAGGCGGCGCGCGGGCCCCGGGCGTCGGAAGCGGCGGCCACTTCCGCCGCTTTGGTCAGCATGGCGGCGTAATCGGCGCCGAATACCTTGCCGCAGAACCGGGTCAGCGCGTCGATTTGCGAGAGTCGGAAACTGCGCTCCTGCTCGCCGCACTGGCGGAGCGCGTCCAGCAGCGTGCCGGAGCCGCCATCGAGATCGTGCTGGAGATTGGCGTAGGCGCGCTGGCTCATCTCGTTGAGCGCCAATTCGGCGGCGTAATGCCGGCAGGCACCGACGAAATCGATCAGCGCCTCAGTTTCCGTGACGTCGATCGGATCGAGCACAGAATTGGCGCGGATCTCGCTCGAGGGGCGCGGCCGTAGCAGGCGGCGCACCCGCCCGGGCATCGCATCGATTTCGGATTTGAGGAGTCCGGAGATTTGCCCGCGCAACTCGGCGAGTTCACGCCCCCACGCGCTGTCGGCCGGCATGTCGAGCTCCGTGCGTAGCCCGCGCGCGGTATCATGGATGATCTTGAGCAGCGCGGCGACCGCGACGCGGCTGCCGCTCTTGAGCTCGGCGCGCAATTCGTGCGTCAGCCGGCCGAGGTCTGCCAGCACGATCGTCACGGCCGCTGCATACGGCGTCTGCGCGATGCGCTTGATGGAATCGCCGCCGGCCGCCTTGGTGGCGAGCCGGATGAGCTGCCATGGCGTGCCGAGCCGATTCATGACAGTCAGCAGCGCGTATGGCGTAACGTCGCGCACCCGGTCGCTCATCAAGTCGACCAGCGCCTTGCATTCGTCGAGCCGCACGCCGGACAGGTCCGTGATCAGGCCCGGCAAATGGCCGGCCAGCGTCGCCAGCGCGTCGCGCGACTTGAGAATGTGCATCAGGCAAGCGGCGTCATGTTGTGCGCGCGGCGTGCCGATCTGGGCGATCAGGCGGCGCGATGCCCGGTCGTCTCCCTCGGCTTCCGCAAAGGCGGCGGCGATAGCAACCGACACCCGGTCTTGAAAGCCATGGGCGAGATAATCGGCGTCGAGGGTCTTGTCCGCCTGTAGCGCAAGAATCGCCTGCTCGGCATAGATCTTGGCTTCTTCCGGCAACAGGTCGCGCTTGATCCACGTCCAGAGAGGATCGAGTGACGTGCGGGAAATACGGCCGGGATGATTTCGCTCGCCGCTATCGTCGATCAGAAACGGCTCGACGGGCGCGAAGAACAGACGCGCCGCATTGCCGTAGCGCGGCTGGGTCTCCTGCGCGGCGCGCAAGCTCTTGCGCAATTCCTGCAGGACCAGATCGCCGCCTTCGACCTCCTCGCCGCGCACTAGCGAACGCTCGAGGCCGCGGATCAATAAAGTCCGCGCTTCGGGTTTGAGCTCGCACAGATATTGGCGCAACCGGTCGGCGGTTGGCCCGTCGCTCGTCATGGGCCGGCTTCCGAGTTAACGCCGGCGGTGTTAGCGCCGCCGGCGTTAAGAAGCGGTTAACTATGATGAGCGGCGTAGCGCCTAGGAAAGCGACGTCCAGGTGCCGTCCGGATTGCGGCAGGCGGTGCCGCGCGCCGTCTGCGGCTGGGCATCGATGTAGATCGTGTGCGTGAAAGAGCGGCAATTACGGCCGGACTGCTGGTAAGCGGGTCCGGGCACGATCGAGCCATAACGTCCGCTGTCGGGATTTTTCCACGACACCGGCGCGCCGGACGGGCCACGCTCCAGCGCGTCCATCTGCGCCGCGTAGGCGCGCTCCTTGTCCTCGTCATCGAGCGAGGCGCCGATGCGGTTACCGATCAGTCCGCCAAGGAGACCGCCGACAGCGGCGCCTGCAAGCCGATTTCCGGTGCCGTGACCGGCGACCGCCGCGCCGAGCAAGGCGCCGGTGCCGGCGCCAAGCAACGTGCCGGTATTCTCGCGCGGGCCAGGACCGCTGCCGTCAGGACTTCCGGCACAGGCCGCCAGCGACGCAGCAAAGCCGAGCGCGATAATCACGCGAGTAGCGTTACGAACCGACATGGATAATTCCCCCGGGGAAAGAAAACCTCTCCCGACCAGTCTAGCCGACCGCAGGATTGGGGCAAAACCGGGGCTTGGGGCGCAACCAACCCGGGTGCGATGGCGTTTAAGTGCGGGCGGGAATTGAGGAGGCTGGGTTGCTCAAGGCTTATAGCGCCGCCAATGGCGCGCTCGATGAATTTGCGGGCAAGCTCGACGCCGCCGCCTTGCGCAAGGCGCAGTGGATCGACCTATGCGATGCGACGGAGGAGGAAAAGAAACTCGTCGAGCGCACGCTCAAGATCGAGGTCAACCCTGTCAACAATTACGAGCCGTTCCAGGTATCGAGCCATTTCAGCTCGAACGCGCGCCAACTCACAATGACCGGTTTGCTGCTGACGCTTACGAAAAACAATGAAGCGAGTCTCATTAAAGTCACCTTCATTCGCGCCAGAAGCGGATTGATTACGGTTTCGAATGGCGGGCCATTCGGGATGAGCTCGTTGATCAAGGAATGCGAGAACTGTTTCTCGAACCGTTCCGGGCGCGATGACATCTTCGCTGCCGTGCTCGATATGATCGTCGATCACACCGACAATATTCTCGATAAAGTCGGCCACGATCTGGACCGCATTACCAACAGTGTTTTCCAGCATCACGCCAGCGCGTCACGGCGCCGCTTCCTGATGGCATCACCACGCTGGCGCAACCGCCAGCTCGATGCGGTGTTGACCCACCTCGGCCCAACCCGCGAAATTCTCGTCAAGCTGCGCCGCAGCGTCCTGAGCTTCGGACGCATGATCGCATTTCTGCGAGAGCATCGGCGGGCCGACAAGCTGATGCCCAAGCTGGAAACCTTCGAGCGTGACCTCAAGTCGATTTCGGAAGCCGAAACCGATCTGTCCGCCACCGCGGGCTTTTTGCTCGACGGCGTGGTCGGCTATATCGGCTTGCTGCAGAACAAGGTGATGAACGTGCTCACGTTGGTCACGCTGTTGCTGACCCCGGCGATGGTGGTCGGCGCGATCTACGGCATGAATTTCAAGTTCATGCCGGAGTTGCAATGGACCTACGGTTATCCCCTCGCGCTCGGCGTGATCGTGCTGTCGACTGCCGGCCTGTGGCTTTGGATGCGGCGCAGCGGGCTTTAACCCGCGGGCAGCACCAATTCGGCGCGCAGTCCACCGGAGGGCGCGGCGCCCAGCGTCAGGCCGCCACCGTAGAGTGCCGCCAATTCGACCACGATGGAGAGGCCCAGACCCGAACCCGGCTTGGTTTCGTCCAGCCTTCGGCCACGCTTGGCAACCTGCTCGCGCTCGGATGCCGTGAGTCCGCGCCCGTCGTCATCGACCACAATACGTACGATCTGACGTTCACTCGCCGGATCGGGGCGCTCGCTCGCCACATCGACCGACACCTTCGAGGCGCTCCATTTGCAGGCGTTGTCGACCAGGTTGCCGATCATCTCCTCAAGGTCCGGCCGCTCGCCGCGGAACCGGGCTTTTTCGTCAGCCTTGACGTCGATCGCGACGTTTTTGTCGCGGTGTATTTTTTCCATGGTGCGCGCCAATGCCGTCACCACCGGCGCGATTTCGGTCAGGCTGCCGACCACCGTCAATCGCGCGGCCAGCCGCGCGCGTTCGAGATGCCGCGCCACCTGGTCGCGCATGATGTCGGCCTGTTCCAGCACTTTATCGGCCAAAGGGTCGCGGCCCCGCGCGGTAGCTTCATTGACCATCACCGACAGCGGCGTTTTCAGTGCATGCGCCAGATTGCCGACATGGGTGCGCGCGCGCTCAACAATTTCCTTGTTGGCTTCGATCAGCGCATTGGTTTCACGCGCCAGCGGCGCAATCTCCTCAGGGAATTTGCCTTCCAACCGCTCGGCGGTGCCGGCGCGGATCGCGGCAAGGCTCTCGGAAATGCGTTTGAGCGGCGCGAGGCCGAACCGCACCTGAAACATCGTGGTCAGCAGCAGCACGGCGGCCAGCGCCGAGAAGGTGACCAGCAGCGCCTGATCGAACGAGCGGGTTTCCTCGCCGATTTCCGCCGCGTCGCCGGCGACCGCGACAAGATAATGCCCGTCCTCGCCGAGATCGATATTGCGTTCCAGCAGGCGCAGGTTCTGGTCTTCGGGCCCGGTGACGTAGCCCTCGCGCGAGCCGGAAGCCGAAGCCGGCACGCCGCGGTCCTGCAAATGCGGCAGGCCACCATCCCACAGCGAGCGCGAGGAACGCACCTCAGGCTTGGCGGTATCGAGCTTGGTGACCTGCCAGTACCAGCCGGAGAGCGGCAATTCGAACAATGGCTCGCCGAGCGACTGCGGGAATTTCTCCCCCGTCGATTCCTCAGGCGCCGCAACGTCGGCGACCAGCGTGCGCAAATAAACACCGAGCCGGCGGTCGAAAGCGCGCTCCACCGCTTGGCGGTACAGCGACGACAGCACGACGCCGGTGATGACGAGGATGATGACCGCCCAGGCGGTCGCGGAGAGAAACAGGCGTAGCGCGAGGGAATTGGCGCGCATCGATCACGCGCCCGGAGGCGTGAGCAGATAGCCGAGGCCGCGCACAGTCTGGATGATCTCGACACCGAGTTTCTTGCGGATGCGGCCGACGAACACCTCGATAGTGTTGCTATCGCGGTCGAAATCCTGGTCGTAGAGATGCTCGACCAGTTCGGTACGCGACACCACGCGCCCGGTGTGGTGCATCAGATAGGCCAGCAGGCGGTATTCGTGGCTGGTGAGCTTGACGTGGTTGCCGTCGACCGCGACGCGGCCGGTGCGCGAGTCGAGCCGCACCGGCCCGCAAACGAACTCGCTCTTGGCGTGGCCGACCGAGCGGCGCAACAGCGCGCGCAGCCGCGCCAGCACTTCTTCGAGATGAAACGGCTTGGCGACATAATCGTCGGCGCCCGCGTCAAAGCCCTGCACCTTGTCGCTCCAGCGGTCGCGCGCCGTGAGCATCAGCACCGGCATCGCGCGTCCGGCGCGCCGCCAGGCTTCCAGCACCGAGATGCCGTCCATCTTCGGCAGGCCGATGTCGAGGATCACCGCGTCATAGGGCTCGCTCTCGCCGAGATAATGTCCTTCCTCGCCGTCGAACGCGCGATCGACTACGTAACCCGCTTCAGTCAGCGCGGTTGCGAGCTGGCGGTTGAGGTCGGGGTCGTCCTCGACGACGAGGAGGCGCACAGCGGTCTTCTCCGGTCAGCCGCCGAGGAGATGTCCGTTGGCGGCATCGACGGTGGCGCTTGTCACTTTGCCACTGCGCGAGAGCAGAGTCAGCACGTAGACAAGCCCATTGGGACCGCGGCAAAGCCGCGCCCGCACCACTTCCGATTTGGCGCGCGGTCGCACGGTGCGAATCGCCTGTGCCAAAGGCACCGCCTTGCCGGCGGCCAGCGCTTCGCGCTGCGCCTCTTTGCTCAGGCAGGCGTAAGGCCGGGCATCGAGCGCGATCGCAGGCGCCGCCGTGAGGCTCGCCAAGCAAACGGCCATCAGCGAAATACGAAGAAGGGATTGAATGAGGGACATCCTGAAAGCTTAAGCGCGGCGCGGTGAACGCCATCTGAACGCGCAGTGCGCAGTTTGCGTTCCGTCAGGAGGTAAAGCCGGAAAACGACGCAAATGCGTCAAGCGGGGCCCGCGGCGAACGCCACTGATTGATGGGCGCCGCCGGGTCGGCATGGCCCAGCGCCATGCCCGAATAAATCATCAAATTGTCGGGGAGTTCGAGGTAGGCCCGAACGGTGCGATGAAACGACACCCAGGCCTGCTGCGGGCAGGTATCGAGCCCATAATCCTGGGCGAGCAGCGCGACAGTTTGCAGCATGCCGCCAATGTCGGCCCATTGCGCCGGGCCATGTGCCTTTTCGCGGGCGAAGAACAGCCCGACCGGCGCGCCGAAGAATTGCCAGTTACGCGCAAACTGCCGGTAGCGCGCGGGTTTGTCCGCGCGCGGGATATCGACGGACTTGTAAAGCAGCTCGCCGACTTCGAAGCGCCGCGCGTGATATGGCTCGCCGAGCGGCTCGGGATAAATCGTGTAGTCGGTGCCCTCGCCTTTCGGCAGTTCGTTCATGCGCGGCGCGAGTTGTGCCTTGAGCTTCTCCAGCGGCTCGCCGGCCAGTGCGTAGATCCGCCACGGCTGCATGTTACCGGCCGACGGTGCGCGCGCTGCCAGTTCGACTATTTCGCGAACGGTCTTTTCGGGGATGGGAGTCGGCAGGAAGGCCCGGCAGGAATACCGGGAGGCGACCGCTTCGCGCACGTTCATGGGAGTCTCCGAGAAATTTCGGAGAGTGTGGCTGGTGTGGCGGGGGTCGCCAAGGTGGGATTTTGGGAGAGAAACGGATTAGACTTTCCGAAGCATGGCTAAAGCGACCGAACACGGCAGGATTATCGCGGCCGCCGCGAAAGCCGCGCTTGTACCCTTGGGCCTTACGCGAAAGGGGCGCTCGCGGATTTGGATCGACGACCACGGCTACTGGATCGGGGCAGTGGAATTTCAACCGAGCGGCTGGGCCAAGGGAAGTTATCTGAACATTTTCGCCGCTTGGCTATGGAGAAAATCAATAGGTTACTCGTACTACTATCGCCCTGTCTTTTTTGTAAAATTCGAGACCCACGATCAATTTAGTGCGGCCATGAAGGATATGGCTTCAACCGCCGCAATAGAAATCAAAGTCACTCGAGAAAAGTTCAGAAGTTTTTCTCGAATTCTTTCTCACATCGACTCTCTCCCGGTGCGCGATGGTTCGCGCGTCTACGATGCAGCGGTAGCGCATGCTTTGGCAGGCAACATTGAAAAGTCTCGCCAGTTCTTCGATCGGATGGCGGCGTGGCAAACAAATGGGTATGACTGGGAAGAACGATTGAAGGCGGAAAGCAAACTGCTAGCCGATCTAATTGACGATCCGCGCCGGTTCAGAGCCGCCATCTCATCGATTATCGATGAACAACGTACGATAAGACGTTTGCCCGCGCCATGGACGGCGGCGCGCAGCGATGCGGATGCAGGCATGGTCATGCTCAATCCTCCCGCTCGGCAGCGTCGATCTCGATGAAACGGCGGTCGGCGCTATCGCGAAACGCCACAATGGCGAACACGCGGGCGCCGTCGCGAAACCGGTGAAACGTCGTCAGGTCGCGTCCGGCGCGGATCACGATGCGATGGGTGACGATGGCGCCGAGGCTCGCCGCGGTAGTGTCGGCGCGCGCGGAAACCGGCGTGAGGCTGGCCCAGACCGTCGCAACGGTCGCGTAGCCCCGCGCGACGCCCCCGGCGCCGTCGGCGCTCTCGCTCGGCGCTTCCAGCACCAGGCGGCGGTCGAGTTGGCCGATTTCGGTCACAGCGCCACCATGCGGTAGGCCGCGATCAGCGCCGCGACATTGCCCGGCAGCAGGTTGACCGGCCCGGCGGAAGCCACGCCGCGGTTCTCGTACCAGTGCGCGACCAGCAGCCGGATCGCCTGGCGCAGCGGCTCCGGCACGTCGGCTGCGGCGTCGCCATAGCCGACGGTCACATCGAGCTCGATGCCGGCCGCGTTGCGGCCCGGCGCCGGCAAAGCCCACGGTGCGAACACCAAGGCCGAATTCGTCAGGTCCGGCACGAAAGCCTGCGTATCGATGTCGTGCGGCATGCCTTCAGGGTCATAGACCCGCGCCGCGTCGAGGCTTTGCAGCGGCGCCGGCCGCACCGCGATGCGGCCATTCTGCGGCCAATCGTCGAGCGACAGCCGCCAGCTCTGGATGGTCAGCGCGCGCCGGGTCTGCGCCTCGACATGGAGGCGCGCGCCGGCGGTCAGCGCCGCGATCACCTCGTCATCGTCGTCGTGTTCGACCCGCAGCCAGGCTTTGGCCTCGGCCAGCGACACCGGCTCGACCGCCGGCGGCGTTAGAAGTATGGAGCTCATGTGCTATCCTCGGAAACGATGGGTCACGTAAAATTTGCCGCTGCGTTGCTGTGCCTCGCCGCCTCGCCGGTTGCCGCGATGGTCGGCAACGCGCCCTCGGCCGTGCTCGAGGGCCGCCACGCGGTGATGATCGTCGGCTCGCTCGGCACCTTCTGCACCGGCGCCGCCATCGCCCGCGACTTGATCCTGACCGCGGCGCACTGCGTGCAGCCCGGCGCCACCTACAAATTGGTCGAATTCGACGCCGCCAACGCGCCGCAGTTTCTCGACGTGCGCAGCGTCAGCCGCCACCCGGACTTCAATCTGCAGACGTTGCTGGCGCACCGCGCCACCGCCGACGTCGCGTTGATCAAGATGGCGATGCCCCTGCCGTCCACCATCGTCGCGGCCGCGCTCGGCAATTCCGGCCGCGCGCCGCAGTCGGGCGACCGCTACACCGTCACCGGCTACGGCCTCGCGGTGCGCCACGATCCGAAGACCGGCGGCACGCTGCGCAGCGCGCAACTCGTCGCCACCGGCAAGCCGGGCAATCTGCAGATCCGCCTGGTCGATCCCGCAACCGGCGGCAAGACCGCCGGGCTTGGGGCCTGCACCGGGGATTCCGGGGCGCCGGTCTATGACGGCACCGCGCTGATCGGCGTCGTGAGCTGGTCGACCGGCCCCAAGCTGGCCGGCGGCTGCGGCGGCCTGACCGGCGTCACGCCGATCACGCTCTACCGGCAGTGGATCGTCGAGGAGGCGCGCAGGCTCGGCTCGCCGCTCTAGCCGACCCCGGATTTACGGGGTGTTCCGCGCGCCCAATCCTTTATCCCGCTCATATTTGCAAAAAGAGGGAACTAATTGGCCCACCCGGCATTCCCCCCGCACTTATTCACCAGAGGGACCATCATGCTGAAACTCACCACGCTTGCCGCCACGGCCGCTCTGGCCCTCGCGGCCACCACCGCTTCGCAGCCCGCCTTCGCCCGCAACGGCGGCGCGGTCGCGGCCGGCGTCGTCGGCGGCCTCGCGGCCGGCGCGATCATCGGCTCGGCCGTCAATCAGCGGCCGTATTACGGCGGCCCGGCCTATTACCAGGCGCCGTATGAGCCGGTGTACCGGCACTGCTACCGCACGCGCGAATGGGATGGCTATCGCTATCGCCGCGTTCGCGTCTGCGACTAAGCGCCTAGCGCATTTCTCGTCGAGCCCGCCGCCTCACCGCGGCGGGCTTTTCGTTGGGTGCACACTTTGGAGTTTGCTCAAAACCGGCTCAGTCGTAACCCGTCCCTACTCTGCTATCCGGATACTGAAAATCTCGGAATTCAGGCGGAAAAAACTCGCGCTGCAGACCATCGATGATTTCGTGCTTGCGGATCGTCAGGCCCATATGAGGCCAAGCTTCTCGGCCGAGCACATCCACAGCCACAACAATTTCCCAATCCGGCAAATTATCTAGTAGCTTCCGAAGCGAAGCAATAACCGTCGGGTTCAGCATCGAGAGATTTTGAGCTTCGATCGTAATGCGGTTAGAACCGTAGTTGTCGTCAACCAATAAATAATCGGCCCGGCCCCGATAATCCTCTTTACCAAACCGGCTGAGATGATCGCGAACGTCGTTTAATAATTCGTCCCAGATATTGGATTGCGCATCATCCAAATATTGCGGCATCGTCTCTTACTCCCGGCCGCGCGGCATACGACGCAGCCCAAACATGATTTCCCGCATATAAATTCGAATATTTAGACTTCTAATTCGAGAATCGGTGGATGTTTTTACGTCTTTCACAAAATCACGAGCTTGGTCGGGCGTCATAGTTTCCGCCGTCACGCCTTTCTCACGCATAAAGCTTTCGAGCTTCTCCGCCACCGCGTCATTGTAAGCACGATGTATTTTATCGTACCTATTGCTTGTCGGGTCTAAAAGACTTCCCGTTTTTGCTTCATCGCATACGTTTCGGGCCGGTCGGTGAACATCGTTTCAATCGCAACCTAAAATGACCAAATGAAAACGGAGGGCGATCACTCGCCCTCCGCCATTTGACCGGCCGCGCGGCGCAAATGCCGCGGGCAAAGTGTCCTTACGACACCGCGAACTTCATCAGCTTGATGGCGTCGAAGTCCTGCACGCCGCCGCCGACCCGCTTGGTCGTGTAGAACAGCACGTACGGCTTGGCGCTGAACGGATCGCGCAGCACCTGCACGCCGGCGCGATCGACCACCAGATAGCCGCGGCCGAAATCGCCGAACGCGACCGACAGCGAATTCGCCGCGATGTCCGGCATGTCCTCGGCCTCGATCACCGGGAAGGTCATCAGCGAGGCGCGGCCGCCCGCCACCGCCGGCGGCTGCCACAGGTAGCCGCCGCTGGTGTCCTTGAACTTGCGCACCGCGGCCTGGGTCTTGCGGTTCATCACGAAGTTGGCGTTCTGCCGGTAGCCGGCCTTCACGGCGTAGATCAGGTCGACCAGCACGTCCGACGGGTTCGACGCCGGGAAAGCGCCGGCCGCGCCCGAGGCGATGTAGCCCATGTTGCCCCAGGTCCACGACGCATTGGCGACCGCGGTATAGGCGAGGAAGCCCTTCGGCTTGTTGACGCCGTCGCCCGTGACGAAGGCAGTGCCCTCCTGCACGGCGAAGGCCTGCTCGACTTCGGAGGCCAGCCATTCGTCGAGATTGACCGCCGAGTCTTCCAGCAACACGTTGGTCGCCGACGGCATCGCGTAAAGCTCCATCGCCGGGAAGCTCAGCGCATCGAGCACCGGAGACGAGGTTTCCGGCCGCGCCGCGGTTTCGCCGACCCAGCCGGTCGCAGGACCGGTGGTCATGATCGGCTTCTTGTAGACATTGGACGAGATGGTGCGCTGTCCGGCGATCGAGCGGATCGGCGAGATGGCGAACAGCCGGCGGCCGATCGCCTGCTCGATCTCGACCGGCACGGTATAGCCGCCGTCGACATTGGAGCCGGCCGACATCGCCTTCACTTCCAGCGCGCGCAGGCCGGCGCTTTCGCCGGAGCGCACATAGGCGTCGAACGCCGCCTTGTGCTCGATGGCGCCGGCGGATTTCTCCGTGCGGGCATCGCGGCCGAACGCCGGGCGCGCGGATTTCAGCGCGATGGCGTCGAGCCGGCGCGTCGCGGTGTCGAGTGCGGCGTCGATGCGCGCCACTTTCTCCTCGAGCAGCACGTCGGCGCGCTTGGCGCCGAGCTGCTCGTCATGGGCGGCCTTGAAGTCCTCGAAGGCGCGCAGCAGGTCGGCATGCGTCACCAGGGCGTCGTTGGGCAGCGCGCCCGGCGCGATGCCGGCTTTGGTTTCGAGTTGGGTATCCATTCGTTTTCCTCGTGGGTTGGTGATTTGAGAGTTCGGTTGGTGTTGGCGGAAAATGAAAAAGCCCGCCGGGGCGGCGGGCTTTTTGACGTGTTCGTTGCTGACTAAATGATGCGGCCCTCAGCCTTGAGCTTCGCTATCGCTGCACGGTCGCCGAGGTCGGGAAACGTGCCACGAGGTAACTCACCTGGCGTCACCCATTCAATCACGTCCGGCAACTCCCCGTCGCGCTCGATGAACTGCTTCACAGCGCGGAATCCTGCGTCGAACGGGATAAAAAGCCCAGCCGACAGCAAGTCGCCGTGACCAGTTTTGACGAATTCGCGCAACCGCTCAGGTCTTCCTTTCGAGTGCCAATAGAAAGCATCTTGGACGCGACCATCCCACTTCCGATAGGTGAGATTGATGCCGGCGTCGGAACGGCCACTGACAAAGAAATAAACATTGACGCGATCTGCCTCGGGCAGTGCCTCCGTCCCACAAAGCCCGAAAGCGTCAAGACCCCAGCTATCATTACCCCCCTTAAAAGCCCAAGGCGGATTACTAAAAAAATACGGCGCAAGCTGTTCGGCCCTTGGCCAATAGTCGCCTTTAAAATCGCCGAAGTAACATTTTCTGAACATGTCTATTGCCCAGGCACAACGACAACGAAGCCATTGTTGTCAATGAGGGTAACCGTAGGTCCGCCGAGTTCTTTCACCAAATAAGGCAGCACGACCTGACAGCTGTGACAAACTGGTCGGTCCACATGCACTTCAATATTTTGACCGCGCAGAGTCCCGCCATTTTCGTTAGCCATGCGAAGCAAAATAGAAACTTCAGCATGAAAGAACGCATCATTTGGCTTTTGCCCGATGTCGTTACCCCGCTTAAATATCCCTGGATACTTCGAGATCATGACATCGCGGGCTTGGCGCGCCAGCGTGTCAGATAGTGCACTATAAATCGGTGTGAGCGAACTGGTGCCAAAGTAAATCCGTCCGCCCAGTCGGGATACAGCTACGGTCTCGTCTTCAATGGGCCATGATGGTCTGCCGAACATATCTGGGCCATTGTTGATGGCCCGATATACCCGTATCCACCCTGGACCATCAAAAACAGGCGGCGGCGGAGGAAGCCTTGCCTCTGGTGGCGGGAGATTTCCCCCAATCCCTGTTCTCAGCCTGAATAAATACGCCTCGGCCTCTTCTGCCCTGGCTTCAGTGTCGCGGATGGCACCTCGAACGCTGCCGGGAGTTACAAGACTTTCTGTCTTCGGCTGCCATTCCGGTTCGTACCGGCGAACGAGTTCGATCGCATTTTCGGTACGCGCAATGTTCAGATCGAGGCGAATTAGGTCTGCCTCTGTCGCTCGTGGAAAATCACCTCTGCCGAAACGCCCGCCACGACCTGAACCGCCTGCCACCAATATCGGTTCAAGTGCGTCGTCATCGTTCCCGCTCGAACCTGCTTCATCCGGCACATCTTTCGGAAGCCGGTAGATCGTAATTTGGAGGGGCGTACGGCCAGGAAGTTTGGGGTCGTCTTCCGCGCTTGCATAAGCGTCAAGGCCGGCTCCTAGATCAGTCAAATCGCCAATTTCGCCAACATGGTCTGTGCCAGTCGTGACGTCTGAACCCTCATCTACGCCGCCACCGAGCCACATCAACGAACCCAGCGGATTGACTCCGCCGAAACCCGTCTCGTCGTCTCTTGTCCATTGCCCGCCGCGCGGATTGCCGGCCGGGACGCGGGGTTGATCCGGCCGATATTTGACTTCACCGGCGTACGCAGACGGGAGGACGCGCTCCGGCTTCATCCACCGCGCAGCGTCAGGTCGCCAGTAAAGATGCCCGTTCGGGCGGATACTGCGCGCCACGAGCTGTTCGCTCCGCGCTCGATGCCAAGGATCATTCATTGAACATTCGCTTGCTGTCTGTTTTGCCGCTCATCCCCGCCGCTCCCATGGCCGCACGCGCTTGCGGCTCGCCTCGACGACCGG